>JAEEGL010794530.1_pt1 | contig 126789 bp, 124 predicted proteins | sample 9134231 | NCBI WGS metagenome assembly JAEEGL01 (sample SAMN16246548, study PRJNA631951) | gut metagenome | biome: gut microbiome; feature: rumen; material: fiber-attached | host: Bos | place: Iran: Karaj | collected 2018-10 | reverse complement strand
TGATACTGGATATTGACCAGATAAATTTAATGAGTTTTGTTCTTCATATGTTATATCTAAGCAATTAACATGTCCTGATATAGTAGACAAAGTATTATCATGAGTTGTATTAACACTAAAATAAGAATAACTTACTGTTAGGTTAATTGCTATTAAAATAAGTATTACTACTAATGCTATTTCTTTTGCTTTACTTAGTTTTATGTTCATAACATACTCTCCTATTATCAATTATACAAAATATATAAAAAATAATCTAGTATAAACTAGATTATTTTTATCATATCCTTTATTACATTTTCTAAATATTTTACTTTATCATCACTTTTAATCTTATTAATATATATTGGTTTACCAAACACTATTTTAGGATGACTTCTAAACTTCCAAGTACTTTTCATAGCAAAAGGTATAATTGGTGCTCCACTTTTAGATGCAAAACTTATTACTCCAGGTTTAAATGGTAATAGTATATCTTCTTTATGATAAGTACCTTCTGGAAATATCCCAACTACTTTTCCTTCACTTAATAATTCCATTACTTTTTCTTTTGCTAAAGGATTCTTATTTTTTCTATCAATTGGAATTAAATGCATCATTTTGAAAAACCATCCAAAATGTCCTTCAAATAATTCTTTTTTTGCTAAAAAATGAATTGGTCTACTAGTTCCTTTATATAACATATAAGCATCATTATTACTTAAATGATTACCCGCTAAAATACATGCTCCTTCTTTAGGAATATTTTCTTTACCATAAACTTTAGCACCAAACCAAATATTACCAGCAAACTTTATTACACCAGAAACAATATGATAACCAATATAACTATTTTTCATCATTTTCCTCCTCTAATTTGGTAAAAGCTACTTTTCCTATTAAAGTTGTTGGTAATTTTTTACGATATTCAAATTCTTTTGGTAATGCATATTTACTAATATTCTTTTTACATAATTCTTGTATTTCTCTTTTTATTTCTGAATTAACTTCTTTACCATCTTTTAATACTATAAATGCTTTAGCAACTTGACCTTTATATTTATGAGGAACACCTATTACAGTACAAGATGCTACATCTTTATGAGATAAAATAACACTTTCTATATATGATGGATAAATATTATATCCACTAGAAATAATAATTCTTTTCATTCTTTGCTTAAATATAATATTACCATTTGAAGTCATAGCTCCAATATCACCAGTGTGCAACCATAATCTTTTATCATCATGATATCTTAGTACTTGATTAGTTTCTTTATCATTATTTAAGTATCCCATCATTACAGTAGGGCCACTAATACATATTTCTCCATACTCACCTATTTTAGCTTCTTCATGATTTTCTGGTTTTACTATTTTAAAATATGTATCTGGAAAAGGAATACCTATTCCATTATTAATATATTCTCCTTTATTAGTTAAACAAACTGATGCAGTTGCTTCAGTAAGACCATATCCTGGTCTAACCTCAGCATAAGAACTATGAGCTTTTAAATAAGCATCTACTCTTTTTTTAAGTGAAGATGATAATATATCTCCACCTGAAATAGCTCCTTCAACACACTCTAAATCTTTAGGCCTTAACTTTTGCTTTAATAATGCTTCAAATAAAGTTGGTACTCCAACTAAGAAGTTGGGTTTAGTCTTTTTAATAATATCTCCAAATTGTTTAGAATTAAACTGTGGTATTAAAATACATTTCATTCCAGAAAGTAAAGGTGCATGAATACATACAGCAAGTCCAAATCCATGAAATATAGGAAGAAGAGATAAGATTGAATTACCAGGCATAGTTTCTTCTATCATTTCATGAGCTCCATAAGCTAGAGCATTAAAATTCAAGTTTGATAATACTATCCCTTTAGGTGTTCCAGTAGTTCCTCCACTATATAGAATAACTGCAGGATCATTAGCACCACTAGCTTCATGACATACTCCAACATATGATGGAGCGCTACTAACAAAATTATTCCATAATACTATATCTTCATCATTTTTAGGCATTCTAACTTTTCTTTTATAATGAGTTATTTTATATAAATAATGTTTAAGTGGTGGCATAGATGTATCAGGACTAGCCACTATTATTTTTTGTAATTTAGTATTTCTTTTTATATTTAATACTTTTTCTAAAGTACTATCTAAAGTTACCATAAAAGTAGATTTAGATTGATTAACATAATTCTCTATCTCTTTTTCGCTAGATAATGGATGAATCATACATGCTACTGCCCCAATTAAATTAACCCCATAAATAGTAGCAATCGCCTCAGGAGTGCTAGGCATGCAAACAGTTACTCTATCACCCTTACCTACGCCATAATTCTTAAGCGATTTTGCAACATCTTCAATTTGTCGCATAAATTCTCTGTAAGTAACTTTTTTACCAAAATATTCATAAGCAAAATATTCAGGATACTTTCTTGATACAGCCATTAAAGCATCTACTATACTACAGTCTGGATACTCTAAATTAGGTCTAACATTATGATATTCATTAATCCATAATCTATTATCTTTATCCTTCGAATTCAATCTTTTCATTTGCTTTACCCTCTAGTAGTTTTGGATTATCTAATATATATTCCATTAATTTTATTGACTTAATTAAATAAAATCCATCAGAAGTTCTTTCGTCCATAGTCATACCAAAGTCACAGAAATATCTCTTTTCTTTTTTACCATTAATAATAACTTCTTCTTCTTTTATTTCTCCCATTGTTATAAGTCCAGGACAAGTTCCAAATTCAGTAACATTATGATATATTGCTCCACATTTTAAACTTCCTAAATTAGATAATATCATACTACTATAATATAAATTATCTTCTATTATAGAAGAAGGTAATTTACCTATTTTATCTAACCATTTCAAGAATCCAACTATAGGAATTCTAATAAGATTAGGCATTTTTCCAACTATTTGTATTATATCATTAGCGCCAGTTCCAGAATCTTTTTTCTCTCTTATACTATTAACTTTATTACCAATTTTTTCACTCCAAGAGAAAATATTATCTTTTTCTTCTACTGGCATAACTACCATTAATTCTTCAGACTTATCTGTAAAATCTATTTTCATAACAAATGATAATGAAACGTCATTATGCTCATATATATGTCTATTAGCAACAAATCTATTTAGTAATGGTCTATTATATATAGTCTTACCAATAGCTAAAGAAAAAGCATGGAAATATGTAATTTTATTTCCTTTTTCTTTTTCCTCTTTAATATACTTAACTAGATTAGTAACATCCACTTTTTCATTTAGATATAACTCACTCATATATCTAGTAGGTTTAAGATCAATACATATTTGATTCATTCCCTTAATATCTCTTACTCTTCTAGCATCTTTCCTATCCCCAAATCTTCTCTTATACTTAGCCATTTTATACCTCACCATAACTTTCTACTTGAAAAATAATAATTATATGCTATAATTAATTTACGTGTTGCAGGTGTAGTTTAATGGTAGAACTATAGCCTTCCAAGCTATTAACGTGGGTTCGATTCCCATCACCTGCTCCATATGATTATTCAAAGGTCCGTTGTTGCGGGCTTTTTTAATTCCACAATTTCTATTTTCACAATAAAACTCTCTTGAATAATTCACTTTACATCAATAATTATAACATATTTATTATTAATACAAAATAATATAATAAAATACTTTTATAGTATTTGAAATAAATATATGTGAAAAAAGCCAATGTTTATTATCCCCACGTTAATAGACAGGAAGGATGTTTAAAAAAATAGGGTTCATCTTAAATAGAATTGTTTTATAAGTAAGACTATATTACAGGAGGAAATTATGTGCAAAACAAATGGTTATGATAATGAATATGCTTTTGTAAAATTATTTAATCAAAAACATATTAAAGATCTAGATCCAAAATCTAGAGAATTAATAGACACAATATTTAATTATGAAAGTGATTTATCAATTATTACTTGTTGGAAAAATCATTATCAACAAAAAGCAGATATTTTGATTAAAATTGAAAATCATATAAAAGGCATTAGCATTAAAAAAGGCATCAAAAATTCCGTACATGCAGAAGGAATATCTTACTTTGTAGACTTTTTAAAAGATAGTAATATACCTCTAAACGTTATTAAAGAATATTTAAAGTTTCATTATGCCGATGGTACAATAAATGGAAAAGGGAAAAAAAGAATTAGCACAGATGATTATAAATTGAATCATCAAGATAAAATTGATGAAATCAATTACTATTTTAATAATGAACAGTTCATTATTAAATGCATTAATAGATTTATTATAACTGGTGTTAATAGCGCATATCCAATTAGTGCCTTAATATATGGTGAACCGAATGACTATATTTTTATTTTGCCAAAAGAAATTCAAGAAATGATTGTTAAAAAAAAGGACATGAAATCAACTGGTATACACATTGGCTCCTTACAGGTTCAGCCTAAAAACAGATGTTTAAATAATAATCCAAAATATGAAAAAGATAGATATTGCATTCAAATTAAATGGTATAATTTGTTTGATAACTATATCGAATATAAATATAATCAGAAAGTAGATAAATAATTAAAAAATTCCAAAAGAAAACCATCTAATTCGAAATGAATTAGATGATTTTAATTTATTAACAGTCTGTTTCACCAGTACAGGCTTTTTTGCTAACGAATAACTTTGTATAAGTTTCATCTTGTTCTTTTAAAACACTTTCAGTTAGTTCATCAGTTGCTTTTTCTAATGATGGAACTCTTAATGTTACATATCTTTCACATACACCTTTATTGAAAAAGAAATGATCTCCACCATAAACTTTTTTAACACCAACATTATAGTCTTTTCCATCCTTAGTTATTACATAGTCTTGAATATAATCTTTTACAGCATCATATAGTACTTTATATCCTTCAGTAGCTTCTTTTGTTTGAACAATTTTAACTTTCTTTCTATCTTGTTTTACTTCATATAAATCTCTTAATATTTCATTATGTTCATCATCCCAAAAGTCAACATAATAAATAGTATCTACTTTTTCTCTATTTGCAACTTCAATCATTTTTTCTATTCCAGATCTACACCATGGACATAAATGATCTCCAACATACAAATAAAAAGATTCTTTATTATTAATTTTTTTTGCAATTTCATCTATAGATACTTTAACATAGGGGTTCTTTTTATCAATATCTAATGATCTATATTTAATATCATCCCTCATAGTTAAGCCATTTACTTTTTCATATTCTTCTTTAAAGTCTAATGCACTTTGCTTGTATTCTTCCTTCTTACTATTTCCTATAAAAACAATTAAAATTGCTACTGCAATTAAAGCTACCACTCCTATGATATTTTTTACTTTTCTATTCATATAAATTTTCCTTTCTGTATATAAATTATATCAATATTATATTATATAAATATATAATGAATAAGTTGAACACACTAAACTTTAAGTTGAGTTAAAAAATAACAAGTGATTAATCACTTGTTATTTTTATTTTAATTCGTTTTTATAATATTCATTATCTTTTAGTTTACTAACTTCACTCTTTTTAACAAAAGACATCTTTTTATTTTCAAATTTGTATTCATATTTAACTGTATCAGAATAATTGCCTAGTTTTTTCTTTTCATCTTTAGTAAGCTCAGATAACATTTTATCTTTAAATGCTGTACCAGTTGATTCATCACTTTCTCCTAAGAATAATGATGTATAGAATACTAGTTTACCATTTTCATATTCAAATTTACCATTATATTTATAATTATTATTATCATTATCTTTATCAGTTAACTTACGAATATCTAAAATCTTTTCACCATCTTTGTTATAAACTAATAAATAATGTGTTTCAAATTGAAAGTCTGGTTCAATTACATCAATAATTTCAATACCATTCTTATCATCCATTCTAGATGAATTAACTTTAGCATTCTCAGTAAGATCTAAATCAGATTTTAATATTTTCTTTTTACCATCTAAAATTTCTATATACTTACTACTATCTTCATCATTTGATGGTTTACTTCCTTTATCTTTAAGTAGGAAGTATCCTCCAACACATAGTGCTGCTACTAAAAAACAAATACCTACATACATACATATTTTTTTCTTGTCCATATTATCACCTCTTTTCTTTTTTATTAATTAAATTATAACATAAAAAGAATGATAATATCATTCTTTCTTCAATCTTAATTTACTTTCTTTATCAATACTATCTAATACTTTTTTAGATTCTTTATGAGCTACATAGTTATCACTATAATAAACACCATTACATACAGTTAAAAATAAATTTAAAAGAATTATAGTTGATATAGTAATTGATTTACCTACTTCACCACTTTGAATATAATTAGATAGTAATGTTCCTAAGCCTACTCCATTAATTGCATTAGCTACTAAGAATATACCTCTATCTAAATAATTATCTTTTAGTTTTTCACTAAGATTATTTAAGTGTTCTTTTAAACTTAATAATTCTTCTTTTGAAACATTCTTTAAACCCTTTTCTATAGTGCTTATATCTTGTTCACTTAAACCATATTCTTTTCCAACTTCATATAATCTATTATTATCCATAAAAACCTCCCTGTTATATTATTATTTTAAAGTTTTATTTTCTTTAGTACTTAGTTTTCTATTAATCATACATTTTAAAGTATACATAGTTATTGGAATATCTAATTCATATAATTCTTCTAAAGTTTTAATACTTAAAGCATCTTTAATATTATTAGTTTCTTCTTCTGTTAATTCTTTATCATCAATATACTTACTTGCAAATTCTTTTAATACTTTTAAATCATTTTTATTCATGTTATTCTCTACATTTTTAAGTAACTCAGAAGGACTTATTTTACATAAGTTATAATAATCTATAAGATCAAATTCTCTATCGGGATTATTTCTAATAGTAAGCACTATTAATTTTGCTAAATATAATAATTTAGCATCAGATACTTCACATACTTCTATATTAGACTTATTCTTTAATTTTTTAATTAAATCATCAATATTAACTGGTTCATCTTTAAAATATTTTTTACTCATAAGTAAATGGGATTTATCTTTAATTGTATTTAAAAACTTATCTGTGTTAATCATACCACTCTTATATGCTTTTAATATATCTTTTAAATAGAAATAAGATGTATATTCATTAATTATCTTGCTAATTTTTACTCTTTCATTATGACTTAATAATCCTTTATGTTTATATAAAGCACTTTTTATATCATTAATATTATATAATCCATCATTAATATCATTAAAAAGACTTACTGGATCATCATCAAAAGAAGTACATATTTCGCTTACTAGTTTCTTAAAATAATGTTCATTACCCATAAAAACCTCTCTAAGTAATAGTTATTATACTTAAAAAGTATAATTATTTCAATAAAAAAAGAATTATCTTTTAATAAGTCTTCTTGTATATTCTTCTTTTATTATTTCATTTCCTCTTCTATTTCTTTTACCAGAATATTCCCTTTCAAAATTATTTAATATATCATCTATATATTTAAAATTTTCAAAATCTAAATATCCTTTTATTTTTTCATCTAACATTTCACTAGTTATTGCATAAAACATATCTAAATCATATCTTTCAATAACGTGTAAATAATCATGAGAAGTAGCTCTTTTTAAGATAACACCATTACATTCAACATAACCTTCATCTTCTATATCTTCATTTGTACAGAAACTATTAGACACAATTAAATGGTGAAATGATAATTCATCTAAATCTTTAAAATCATATCCCATAAAATCATACTTAAGTCTATCTAGTTCAAAAGTCTCTATTAAATTTTTCTTTGCTACTCTCATTAATAATCACCCATTACCTTTTTAATACTAGTCTTTTTGTTTTCAAATAATCATTTTGTTTAACATCTTTTTGAGTAAATCTCTTTTCCTCAAATTCAAACATTTCTATTTCACCATTTTTATTAACATACATATTAATGAAATATGCTCCCATAGTATTTTCAAGTCCTTGTCTTATTACAAATGGACTTTTACTTGTTAAGCATGGAAGAACTAGCTCAATTACATTACGATATGCTAAAAATTCACTTTGATGGAAATGTCCCATACCACCTACATTAGGTTTGTTTCCTGGTTCCATTTTATCAATGTATTTTTGAGGTCTATAAGAAAGGCTTGATGCCCCTCCACCTCCTGGGTGATACATTTCGATTATAGTTTTTTCACTCTCTTTTGGAGTAAACATTGCATGTTCATCTCCTACAAAGATTAAATCAGGTCTTCTTTCAGTTATAATTGGACCTATTTCAACTCCACCATTTTTCTTGTGGGTTGAGTCATGATTACCTGTAATAAAATAAGTATTAATACCTTCAACATAAGGATAATTATCTACTACATAATTAATTTGTCTTGACGCTCCTAAACGGAATAATTCATAACGATGGTCTGGTCTATTTTGATAGTCGCCATCTGTTATATCACCAAAGTGAAGAACAGTCTTAATATCTCTTTTATGTGCTTCTTCATATACTTTATTGATCATATTAAGTTGTTGTCCTTCATTACAAAGGTGAGTATCTGATATCCAAACCTGACTTATTTTAGTCAAGTCTTCAAGCTCAGGTTTTACTTCTTTTAATGATGATTTATTTCTTTTTTTAACTATTCTTTTAATTCCACTTTCTTCGTCCACTCCAATGTCATATCCACGAAGTGCAAACTCTTCTAATAAACCACCAAATTCTAATTCACTTAAACCTAGTCTATCTAAAGTGTCAGATAACAATTCATTATTCTTAATGCTAACAAACATTTTATCTTTATCATCTTTTATTTCTTTATGAGAAATAAATACTTTTTTATCATCATTTAGATATAATGATTTAGCCATTTTATAATCATCTACTATTGTATTATAGTAAGGTATCCACATTTGAGAAGTATTCTTTAAATATCCTTTTTTATTTCTTTCTAAAGTTACTACCCATCCTCCAATTGTATTATAAACAGGAGTTGATGCATCGTTCATTTCATCAGTAGTTGCTACTACTGTAGGTACTTGATAAGAACGTACTCCTCTTCTTAAAAATGAATCACATGCTCCAAAGTGAGAAGTAACTAATATATCTGTTTTATCTTCATTACGCATAGATGAAATCTTTTGTTGTGGTTTATAAGAAACAGTATATGGAACAGATCCTTTAGCATGTTGTAAATATAAAGATGTTTTACCGCCCTTATTATCACTAGTAATAAAGTTAACCTTTCTTCTTCTAGGTCCTAAATAAATCATATCTTCTCTATGACTAGCAATTATTTCACCAATATCTACTACTTCATCAGTTTTTAAAAAAGATAAATCATGCTCACCAGTTAAGAAGTATGTTGTAATACCATCAACTCTTGGAAACATCTTAGCAACATATAAAGCTTGATCTACAACTCCTTCACAGTGTAGTGTTGTATTATAAATGCTTTTAGTACCACTATAAGTACCTTCTACTACATCACCGGTTAAGAACACATATTTAACACCCATACTTTTAGCTTTTGAATATAAATCATTTAGGATAGTTAATTGTTCATATATACTACCCATTCTAGTATCAGATATAAGCATTGCTTTTATCTTTTCATCATTATCTACAATATCATAAGATAAATCATCAATTAACTTTTCATGTCCAAAATTTCTAATTAAAGTTATTTGAGTAGCTTCTTCATGATCTTTAGAATCTTTATAGGCAGTAATATTTTTAAGTACAATATTATTACCTCTTTTTCTTAAATCATGAATTAATATAAATACATCTTCTTTACTTATATTATAAGATTTTGCTATATCTTCTAAAATACACTCTTGTGCTAAAGTATCAAACTGTAAATCATCAGCATAATCTTTTAAATTTTCTTCAGTTATCTTTATTAATTCGTTATCTTTTGTTAATTCATAACTATTATCCACTTTTATCTCGCCCATACTATTTCCTCCACAAAAAAAGATGGCAATTCAGTTGCTATCTTAAAATAAATAATCATTTCCAAATCTCAATAGTGTCATGTGAACCGCCCCACCTATCATTACAATAAAAGTATACCAGATAATAAAAAAAATAGAAACCAAAAACATAAAAAATTTACAAAATTTTAACGTTAAAATTTAAATATTATTATCTATAAAGGAAATCACTATCATTAACAATATAACAAAGCTTGTTAAAATAAACATTAATATATGTTTCTTTCTTTCTGAATAAATTGTTCCAATAAACTCTCTAATAAAAGCATTTATCCAGAAATATGTTTTAGTAACACTTCCAATACCATCTAGTTTTAATCCTTGTTCTGTAGCAATAATACCTGCTCTTAAAACATGATAATTATTTGTAGAAAAACATACCTTAGCTTTCTTATTCTTTATTAATTTATTTGAAAAATTAATATTCTCATAAGTATTCTTTGATTTATTCTCTAATAATATATTTTTCTTATCTATTCCTTTAGATAAAAGATAATTTTTCATAGCTTCAGCTTCTGAAATAATTTCATCACTACCCTTACCACCTGATGGGATAAATACTAAATCTTTTCCAGTAGACTCTAGTTGTTCGCATCTAAACTCTATTGCTCTATCTACTCTACTTTTTAAAAGTGGAGTTAAAGATCCATCTTTCTTAATTTGACAACCTAAAATAATCATATAATCTTTATCTAAACTAACTTTTCTTTTAACAGAAACAATTGCTAGTATTATTGTGCCAATAAAAACACACTCTAAGTATGCTACACTTAGATATACTAATGTCTCTACAAAGTTATAAATATATGGCCCTGGCCCATTTAAATTATATATATCTATTACTTGACTTTTCATTAATACTCTATATAAAAAATCTGGTAATAATGTACAAAGTATAATAAATATTCCCATAAATAAACCAAGCATATTTCTTAAGTTTCTTCCTTCTTTTCTTATTAAGATAATATTACTAATAGTAACTAGTGTAAATGTTATTAACACTATTGGAAGTAAAGCAATTGATATAAAAGACATGGAACTCTTAAGACTTCTAATTGTTTGAGATAACCCATTATAATTAAATATAGATAATATATTATAAATAGCAAAGAATAATATAAATATAATGATACCTATATATGCTATATTTTTATATTGATATAAATTATCATTCTTTGATTTTTTATATTGTTTTATAAGAATATATGAAGTATATAAATAAATAATAGATAAAGAAATAGGTATTACTTCTGATGCATTAGACTTTCCAAAGAATGAATTATTAGTTAATACTTTATTCTTATGAACATATATAGTATTACTAAAAGTATAATCTTCATATTCAATAAAAATATATGTACTACCTCTTTTTAATCCTTTTACTTTAACATAATAATTATTGCCATCTTTTTTCTCATCAATTATTTTAATTATACTCTTATCATTTATTTGAACATTTACATCATTATTTAAAATGTTATCAAACTTAACAGTATATGTTCTTCCAAATATCAATATTACTATATAAGATATAGTTAACAATATTAGTGATAATAATCCAATTTTTAGAATATTCTTTTTCATAGTTAATCACCTACAAGTATTATAACAATTATTAATAAAACAAAAAAGCCTAATATAAATAGGTTTATAGGCTTCTATTAGAATCAATTATTTCTTCATTATTTTGTACCAAACTAATTTGATTATTTAATTCCATCAACTGTTCTTTTGTCATATTAGAAATAGCTTGTTTAAATTCTTTTTCTTGATTTTCACCTTTTTGCTTTGCATGATCATCAAAAATATTTTTTTCACCATTAATAAACTTTCTATATTTTTCGGCATATGATATAGCTAAATTTTCAAGCTCTCTAGCTGTAGTACTTTGGTGTAAATCACAATCAGTTATTACTCTTTCTATCAAATTCTCAGTTATATGACAATTTGGAAGTTCATTAAGTTTTCTGTTATATTCATATTCTTCTTCTAATGAATCTGCATAATTAATTTTATCACATAATTCTTCTGTGTTTACTCCACTTAATGAAGATAGTAATTTTTGCATATTTGGACATGTGAAAGATAGATAAAAGCCACCTTTTCTTTCAGGCTTATAAATGCCAACATTTCTATAACGTTCTGCTGAAGCTTTAGTATTCTCAGGTAAATTCTCAATTTTAAATGAAATACCATTCTCAAAATCTTCTTTATTCATTAATTGTAACTTATAGCTAATAAAATTGGTAATAATTTGTTTTTCATTTTCTGATAATTCATTAATTTGTTTATCAAGTAATTCATCATAGTTTTTAAAATTATTTCTGATAGTATCTGGAAACAATTTATCATCAACTATTACGTCTTTATTGTCATTTTCTCTTATATATTGAAGTTGTATTTTTTCTTTTTCTGTTAATGTGTTTTCTTTTTCCTTTTCCAATACACATCTAAAACGCATTTCTTCTAGAACAGCAGTAGAAAACAACTCTACAGCTTCTTTATCATCTCTAGGTATTTCTTTATCAATTAATGATACCAAATCAATATTAATTTCTTCCTTTAATCTATTAGATACTTCAAGAAGCACATCATTGTTTCTAAGCTGCTCCATATAATTAAAACCATTAAAAATGTTTCCTCCATTAAAAACTTCATTTAATAGTTGCTTTGCAATAGGAATGTCTTTTTCATTATATAATATTCTTTCTTCTTTAATTGTATTAATAATACCAACCAGTACACCAGTCCGCCTTTGAGTATAGTCATCATAATCCCACTTTGAACCATTATGCATGGTGTAATCCCAACCGTGTTCTTTAAACATCGAGATAACAAATTTTTGATCTTCTGAATTTTTCCAAAAGCTTTCAGTATAATCACCCGTTTTTTCATATTTATAGCCTAAAACCTGAGACATAAATACATTTACATAGGGCAAAACAGTACTTCCATTATAACCAACTATTGTAGCACTTGGGTTTGCTAATTTCATAGCATCTATTTCTTCCTCAGGACATAATACATATGCGTCTTTTGTTATCGGAACACTACCTTCAGTAAAAATGTCACATTCTACTCCACCTATAATTTGATTTAAATTGGCAGAAAGTGGTGTAAAAATAACATATTTTTTGTTTTCCCAGTTACCATATTTATGACTCTCTACTCCACCATTTAAGCAAAAGTGAACTGTGTTTCTATGGCTCATAACAGGAATACTATACTCTTTTTCTATTCCATCATTTTCAACATAAATATCAGTAGTTTCACTCTTTTTTGTTTCTAAAGGTGTTTTAATTGAACCATTTGGAAAAAAATCAGTTAAATGCACCATAACTAAGTCATCAATACTTTTTATTTCTTTTCCAGAATTATTTATACCATATTTTAAATCTTCTGGTGTCAAAACAAATTGTTTACCATTTTTTATTGCTTGTTCATATTTAGTTTTCAAATCATTTTCCATACTCTATACTCCTTTTGATTTATAATGAACCACTATTATCATTATTTATTATATACAATTTCAATATATCATAAAGTCACATATTTTTATACAAACCATAAAAAACTTTACAATAATATACAATTATAACCAAAAGAAAAAAGTTGCATAAAGCAACTATATTACATTATGGGGCGAAATAAGAGGATCGAACTCTTGCATACCGGAGCCACAATCCGGCGTGTTAACCACTTCACCAATTCCGCCATAAATGTAAATAAATAATACCAAAAATAAGCAAAAAAAGCAATATAAAACCATCAAATTTTATTTGATGGTTCTATTACTTCATTATTTAAAATAATCTCATTACATCTTTTTATTAAATCATTAACTGCTTTAATATTACTATCTATAGTTAAATTATAATTATTAGTATCTCCATATGGCCCAATTGGATTTCCACCCATTTTTGATAACTCTATTAATAAGACTCCAGGGAAAGTACTTCTTAAATAATCACCATAGCCGGTATTTTCTCCTTCTTTAACTATTTTATAATCAGAACTTTCAACGTATACTTCTGCTAAAGCATTATTATATTTAGTTAATAAATCAACTCTATCTGTATCATCATGTGGCTTAGAATATATAACTCCACCAGTACTATGATATAAAATTGTTCCTAATAATCTTCCTTTTTCATAAGATTTATCTAATAAATCTTTTAACACTATATTTTCATAAGAATAAGTAAAGTTATTAGCATCTATTGTTGGTTTACCTATAGGACCATCAGTATTATCTAAAATATTATTACTAGGAGTAATACCATAAATAATATTATTATTTAACATATCTATTATTCCTTTATTATCTACTCTATTTTTATTTAAGTTAACAAAATTACCATTAGGATCAAACTTAATTTGTGAACCCTTTGGAATATTAAGTTTATTAAATACTTCACTAACATTTTTACTTAATTCTTCACTCTTAGTATTAGTTATATTATTATCTTTAAATTTATCTTGATATAATCTTTCTCCAATATTCTTATTTAAATAAATATAATTTTTAGACATAATAATATTTTGTAATTCATTACTTAAAAGACTTAACTCAATTCTTTTAATAGCAGATTTAAAATAAGGATTAGATACTCTACTAGATAAGTTATCTATTCTTATTTTAATATCTTTAAATAAATCACTATAATTATCATAACTATCTAAATTACTAAAAATATTTTGATAAAGAGATAACTCTTTTATTCCTCTTTTACTATCTATTAGATTAGACCAAGATATATCTTTAAATGATTCTTTAATTATATTAATAAATACTTGAGGTGTTATTAATATATCTTTTATATTATTAAATTTCTTATCTAATACTTTTAAATAATTATTAATTAAATTATCTATTCTATACCTTAAATAATAATCATAAGATTCTTTATTTAAATTATCATTATTAATATCTTTCATAGTTTGAGTAGTAATATCATATCCTTCAGGATTTTGATTAGGAATAATATGAATAGTTAATAAATTAGGATCATAATCTTCTAAATTAGGAATATTATTAATAAGTTGAGTTACAAAATCTACTCCTATTATCTCACTGCCATGAGTTCCACCCACTATAAATAAATCATGCTTGCCACTTCCAATAGTTAACTCAAATAATTCATAACCATAAAAAGTATAACCAAGAGGATTCTTGCTTATACCTAATTTAATTAATCTTTCATCTTCTAGTGAATCATTAATTCTTTTATTAAAAACATCATAGTCTAATTTTTCATATACAATATTATTTGATTTCATTTAAATTAACATTTTCTTCACGGATAAAATCTGCAAATTCAGTTTTAAACCTTTCTTTTTCTTTTACAAGTACATCTGGATATACACTTTTAGCATTACAAATTGCTTTATAAAAATGTTTAGTAGTAACTACTTTTTCATTATCATATAGTGCAAATGTAAAAGCATTTGCTACAATTGTTAAACATATATCAGGGTATCTTGAAGATACTTCATATATTCTTTTATATTCATCAGTCATCTCTACGATAAACTTCATAAATTTTTCAATTTGATATGGATGATAGTTTAATTTAACTCCTACTTGTTTTTCTAATTTAGGAATAGTACCCATAAGTATTTTAACAGTAGTTTCTTTATCAGCTTCTACTACTTCTACTTTTTGAAACCTTCTTAAAAATGCCCTATCTCTTAAAATATAAGTTTCATATTCTTCATTAGTAGTAGCACCAATCATTTTTATAAGTCCTCTATCTAGACTAGGTTTTAAAAGATTAGCAAAATCTATTCCACCACTTTTATTTACAAGTAAATGTGTTTCATCAATAAATAGAATAGTCTTTTCACGACTAGCAATTTCTCTTATTATGGCATCTAATTTACTTTGAGTATCATGTTCATTAGTAGCTACTCCGATTAATGAAGCAACATTAATTTTAATAACACTCCAACCTTTTAAAGCATCTGGCACATCACCTTTTTGAATCTTATAAGCAATACCCTCTACTATAGCAGTTTTACCTATACCAGCTTTACCTACTAAAAGAGCACTCTTTTCAGGAGTAAGTAATATTAATATACATTGTTTTATTTCTTCATCTCTTGCTATTGCTGGATTAGTAATGTATTCTTTACCAGTTAAATCCTCTCCATAAGTATCTATTAAACTTAATACTTCTTCATTCATGTTATCACCAATTAAATTATACCATAACTTGACATTTTACAAAAATAATTTATAATAATACTCGTCTTTTTTAGGGGGTATATATAATATGTACGAATATTGTGGAGATTGCGAATATTTAGGAAGAAAAGAAAATGAAACTTATAAAGACTTTTGGTCTGGGGAAACTAAATATAAATGTAAATTAAAAGGTAATTATAAAAAAATTAATGATTCAGCTTGTGGTAATATAAGAAAAATAGAAAGAAAAAATGAAGGATATCAACCTAGTGGCTGTTATATTACTACTATAGTATGTGATATGTTAGGATTAAAAGATGATTGTTTTGCATTAACTACTTTAAGAGAGTTTAGAAACAATTATTTAAGAAGTCATGAAGAATATCATTCTATATTAATTGAGTACGATTTAGTTGGTCCAGAAATAAGTAAAATGTTAGGAAGTATAACAGATGAAAGAGAAAGAGTTGCTACTGCTAGAAACTTATTTAAAGGATTTATAGCACCATGTGTTAGTTATATTAATAATAATGAATATGATAGTGCTATTGAAACATATAAAGCTATGGTAAATTATTTAATGCATATTTATGATATAGCACCAGTAGAATTAGAAAACCTTGATGATTATGACTTTAGTAAATCTGGTACTGGAAATGCTTTAAAAAGAGTAAAAAAGGATAATTAATTATCCTTTTTTATTTTATGTATTCTTTAGCTTTCTTTAAACTATCCGTGCCAAATAAACCATCTACTTTAATATTATTTATCTTTTGAAAATCTTTTACTGCTTTTTTAGTATTATTCCCATATATTCCATCTACATCTAATTTTATATCTAATGCCCAATTTAAAAACTTTTGCAATTTTTTTACTTCAATACCTTTATCATTTAATTTAAAATAGCCTCTTTTAGGTAACTTAGGTAATTCACCATCATATGTATTATATTCTACATAAGGCAAAAATCCATGAGATATCCATTTTTTTACTTTTTTACCATGATAGCTTCTTACTCCAGTATTACTAATATCTGACAATACTACTTTGTCTTCCCATGCTTTAGTAGCTTCAATTACTTTTCTTTCACCAACATATATTCCAACATGTCCTTCCATCCATACTAATTCTCCCCTTTTTATATTCTTAAAATCATTAGATACATTTTTACATACCTTAATTAATTTATTATCTCCTATGTCTGGTACTCCATTTGATTTATATACTGCTCCTCCATGAGACTTATTAATATCTTTATCCCATCCCCATAAAATAGACTTAATTAAACATACACAATCAAAATACCATAGATCGCCTTTATGGCTACCCCATCCACCTTTTTTATACTTTGTCTTACTATTTAATGCTAAATATAATCTATTTAAAAATAAATTAACTTTCATAATCCCCCTATAATAGTATATTCTTAATGCTCAGTTGGAAATAATTAGAGCGCACAAAAAAAGTTCCATTATAGGAACTTTAATTTTAAATGGCGCCTCTTGTAGGACTCGGACCTACGACCTAACGGTTAACAGCCGTGCGCTCTACCAACTGAGCTAAAGAGGCATTTCTACTTAAGTATATATAAAAAGCCCTGAAATGTCAACAAAAATCAGCAAAAAAGCATCTATATTTAGTTATAGATGCTTATTTTTATACTTCTTGTACTACTGCAATAATCATTGGCTTACATTCAGTTTCTTCATATAAGAAATTACTTAATTCTTCTCTTATTTCAACTTTTATTTTATTATAATCAACAAATGTTGGAGTAATATTTCTAATTATAATTGCTTCACATATCTTTTTTATCTCTTCAATTAAATCAGCAGAATCTTTTACATAGATAAATCCCCTAGTAGTAACTTCAGGTCCTACTAATAACACTTTATCTTTCTTAGATATAGTTGCACTTATTAATACTATTCCATTTTCAGAAAGCATTTCTCTATCTTTAATTACTAATTCTCCAATGTCTTCTGAAGATATTCCATCAATTAATACATCATTTACTTTAATTTGTTCATTACTTTCTATTAGTTTTCCATCAACAAACTCTACTATATCTCCATTTTGTTTTAATATAATATTATCTTTTGGTATTCCTAATCTATATGCAAATTGAGCATTATTAACCATATAACGGTATTCGCCCTTTACTGGCATATAATACTTAGGTTGAACAAGCTTTATCATTAACATGATATCTTCACTAGATGGGTGATGCAATATTATTTTATCTTTTGGTAAACTAACAACATTACATCCAAATTTAGCTAAATCATTTTCAAGTTTTACTAACATTTTTTCATTACTATCATATCTAGGCTCTGCAAATACTACTGTATCACTTTCTTTAGCAGTAATATACTTATCATAACCATGAAGTATTTTACTTACATTAGCATAAGCATTAGCTCTTTCATCACTAACAAGTAATATAACATTATCATCATTTATATTAGATAAATCTCCAATTATACCCTCTTCTATATTTAAATATTTCTCTTTAACAGCAAAATTAACAACATTTTGTAATTTTTTACCCATAATAACTATTTTTCTATGTGTATTTCTAGCAGCATTAAATATATCATTAATAGTGTATAAATGATATGGTAATAATGAGAATATTATTCTCTTTTCATTATGTTTAATAATATCTTTAAAATATTCTTCTAAACGATGATTTGGAGATGTATGACCATGACGTTCTGAAAAAGATGATTCACATAATAAGCATAATACACCTTGTTTACCAACATACGCTATTTTACCTAAATCCATATCATATGCTCCTAACATAGTAGGATCAATAACAAAGTCTCCACTATAACAAATAGCACCATCTTTTGTATTAACTACATACATTAAGGCATCTGGAATACTATGAGATACTGAAATTGGAAATATAGAAACATTATTATCAAAAGTTATCTTCTTATGTGGTTTTATTTCTATAATATTTTTATCTTCTACTCCATGTTCTTCTAATACAAACTTAGTAAACTTAGTAGCGTATATCTTAATATCTGGAAGTGCTCCTACTAAATCAGACACACTACCCATATTTTCACTATGACCATGAGTAATAAAAATACCTTTAATTCTTTTTTTATTCTTAACTAAATAACTAAAATCAGGCATAATATAATCTATACCTAATAAACTAGAACTAGCATACTTTAACCCACAATCAAAAACAAATATACTATCGTCTATTTCTATAACATAACAATTCTTTCCGTTTTCAGCTAGACCACCCAAGCCAAAAATCTTAATTTTACTCAATTTAATCACTCTTTCTAAAGTTTCTTTCAGTGCTATTATTATATCAAACAATTATAAATAAATCAATATTACTATTTATTAACACTCTATATTAATGTATAATAATTAATATAGAAAAGGTAATAATATGAAAAGATTAAAATTATTCTTATTAATGCTAGTAATAATAATAACTAGTGGATGTGCAAGAATTAATTACAATATGAGTATATCTCTATTTAAAAAGATGGATATATCTCTATTATATTCATTTGATAAGGAATTATTAAAAGAAGAGAATCTGTTAGAAAAGTATACTGATGTAATAGATAAAGATAAATTAGAGATTTTAGGGTATACAGTTACAGATTATAATGAAGATGGTTATAAAGGTTTTAGAGCTAATTTAAAAGTAAATAGTATAGATAATGTTAGTAAAGAAGATGAAGTAGATATTAATATTATAGATACTTTACAAATAGCAAAAGAGAAAATATATTATTTTCAAGTAAAAAAGAGCTTTTTTAAAAACACATATAGAGCAACATATAGAATAAATGATTATAATAATAATGATGGAAATAGTGACAATGCTAATGTTATATTTGAATTAAACTTACCTATGAAAGCATTAGATAATAACGCTACAGAAGTAACTAATGATGGAAAAACTTTATCTTGGGATTATAATAAATTAAGTGATAAAAAAATTGAATTTGAATTTGAAATATATAATATGGGAGCATTAATATCAGTTATTTGTGCAGGTATTGCTCTTTTACTACTAATAATGATTAGTTTAAAATCTACTAAAAAAGATGAAGAAATGGTTACAAACTATGAAACAAATGAAGAAAAAAATAAACTTGATGATCCAATGATGACTAATATAGAAACAATATAGAAGCTAATTAATTAGCTTCTATTCTTTTATTAGATCACTTAAATATATTATATTTAGATTTTGATAATATATTTGTTTAATTAATAATTTAAAGTCTGATAAACTAACATTATCATTTACATATATTATATATCCACTTTTTATATTCTTTTTAACACTAGATAAATTATAATTATTAAGTGTAATACTCTCTTCAAATATATATTTATCATTACAATTATTAGTATTCTTTATATAGCATATATCATTATTATCATTATCATCATATAATCTAGTTATCTTAATACTCTTTTCTTTTATATAATCTAATACTTCTTTATTATTTTTTACTATAATACTTACACTTTCTTTACTACTATTACCATATTTAATTATCTTTTCTTTATTATCTTCTAAAGATATATTAGGTTTAATTAAATCATATACTAAATAATTACTATTGAAAGTATTAATATATTTCATTTTATTATAACTTTTTAATACATTTACTGCATATCCATTTAATCCTGGAATAATATATTCACCCTCAATAAAAGCATTTACTGCTAAAGTATTATAACTTCTACTTTCTTTATTTATTTCTTTCATTAAATTAGTATTAGATATAACTTTATTATTTATTTTTTCAGTATAATAGAATCCAAATAAAAGAATAGTTAATAATCCAATATATTTAAAAAGATTTTTCATAATTCACCTTAATAAATTATAATTATTATTCTTTATTTTATTACAAAAAAGAAAGGCTAATCACCTTTCTTAAATAATCTTTAAATTTTAAATGAATTATCTTCTTCTTGCTCATTTCCCATATTTTTTTCATCAAAATATTGTCCCATTATTTCATCATAATAACTATAATATGAAGGAAAATGACTATTGATATAATCATCATATCCTCTATCAAAAGCTTTTCTTTTTGAACCATAATGGTCAACTTTGTTTGAATCATAGCTCCATTCTTCAGCTTGCTTATATGCTAAATGTTTATTTTCATCACGACTAATAGCTTCTGCAGCTTCACAAGCAGCTGCTATTAATAATTCATCATCTGAAAGATCTTTATACATTTCATATTCTCTAAGCTTAGAAATTTCGCCTTTTGCTACATATAATGCTGCTTTAGCAATATTTTCATATATTTCTTCATTATAACTATTTCTTACTAAATCCCAATAATCTGAGTTATGATATGATTGATCAAGATCAAAATTTCCATCACTTGATCTAAAATAGTCATCAAGACCTGACATTATGTCAGAATTATTTAATATTTCATTAATTTTAGCAATAAATTCTTCTTCTCTCATTATATCTAACCTCCATCATAATAATTATAACACATATTATAAAATAAAGCAGATTATTTGTCTGCTTTATTCTTCTTATTATTACTATCCTCATTATTTACTTCATCTTTATTGCTTCTATTAGTTGATAAAAACGTAACCCGTTCTGCAATCACATCAGTTACAAAATGAATCTTTTTGTGTTCATCTTCATATCTACTTGATTGAAGTCTACCCTTTACTCCAATTACATCACCTACATGGCAGTACTCTGTAGTAGTGGATGCTATACTATTCCATAGTATGCATCTAATAAAATCTGTGTCATATACACCATCAACATTTTTGTAATTACGATTAACTGCTAAGATAACTGTAGTAACCTTTTTATCTTCTTCATATTCAATTACTTCTGGATCTGCTGTTAATCTACCAACTAAGATAACATTATTCAACATGAAACCTCCTTTCATGTTAAAAATAACATAAAAAAGATATTTCTCCTAATTGCCAATTCTGTAGATATTTGTTAAATTAATTAGCTAATATTATAACTAATAATATAAAAAAAATTACCAATTATTAAAAATTAGTAATTTTAATCTTTTATTAATCTATTTAACTCAACTGCATATTCCATAGGTAATTCTTTTTTAAAATCTGCAATGAATCCCATAACAATTAATTCTTTTGCTTTATCTTCACTTAATCCCTTACTCATTAAATAATTAAGTTTTTCTTGGGATACTTTAGATATAGTAGCTTCATGTTCTAAAGTACTATAATTATTCTCAATTATATTTTTAGGATAAGTATTACTTGATGATATATCATCAAGTATTAAAGTATCACATTTTATTGTTGCAACACTATTAATAGCGTCTTTAGTTATTCTTACTTTTCCTCTATAATTACTCATACCACCATATTCTGCTATACTCTTACTTATAATATTACTTTTACTATTCTTACCTATATGAATCATTTTAGCACCAGCATCTAAAGATTGTCCTTTTTTAGCATAAGCAATTGACAAACTATTACCTACAGAATTATCTCCCTTTAAAATACAACTAGGATATTTCATAGTTACAGATGATCCAATATTACCATCTATCCATTCCATAGTTCCATAATCATCTACTATAGCTCTTTTAGTAACTAAATTATAAACATCAGTAGACCAATTTTGAATAGTTGAATATCTACATTTAGCATGACGTCCAACATATATTTCTACTACCCCAGCATGAAGTGATGAAGTACTATAACTTTTAGCGGTACAGCCTTCTATATATTCAAGTTCAGAATAGTCATCAACAATAATTATAGTTCTTTCAAATTGACCTAAAGATTCTGAATCAATTCTAAAATAACTTTGAAGTGGTCTATCTAATTTAGTATGAGGAGGTATATAAATAAATGATCCTCCGCTCCATAAAGCCCCGTTTAAAGCTGTATATTTATTTTCATCATACTTAACTAGGTTATTAAAATATTTTTTAAATAGTTCAGGATATTTTTTTAAAGCATCATCAGTACTCATAAAAATAATATCTTTATCAGTATTATTCTTATGATATACTACTTCACTTTCATATTGATTAGATACTCCATCTAAATATTTCTTTTCAGCAGAAATAACTCCTAAAGATTCAAAGGTCTTACGAATATCACAATTAACATTTTCCCATTTGTTCTCTGTCTTTTTAGCGTCACTTTTATAGTAGTTTATATTATCGAAATCTATTTTTATTTCTGGACCAAATAAAGGATTATCAAGTTTAAGAAATTCTTGATAACTCTTAAGACGAAATTCACGCATATATTCATCTTCACCTTTTTTATTTGATAACCAATTAACAAAATCTATATCAAGTTTTTTATTATTCATAGTAATCCCCACTAATAATAATACACTAAAAATAAGCCAAAAACAATTGTATTTTACTCTACTTTTTGTTATTATTATAATAGGAGATAATAGTATGGATAATGAATCATTTTTTAATACAATTAAAAGTAAATATGAATCATTGCAAAACTTTTCTGTTAAAGAAAATAAGTTGTATTTAAATGATAATGGTTCATTATACGTAATTCCTCTTACAATTTCTTTAGAAAGACTAAATCCTATTATATTTTTACTAAAGCCTAGAGATATTCATCGTGTAATATATATGATTGAACTTTTAAATAAACAAGAAATTACTGAAAATGATACTGTATTTATTAATCAATATGTTAATAAGTACTTAGATTTAGAAAAGAAAAAATTAGCAAATATGGAAGTTGATGAAAACGAAGTTTTTTCTTTAGGAATTCCTATCTATTTATCTGATGATCCTACTTTAGAAAACAATGTTGCTAGTAAACAAATTAGAGATATAATTAATAATCATTTAAAAGAAGATGAAGGAGGAAGAACAAATACTCCAAGACTTGTATTAACACACCCTAACTTTCATCCTGTTAATGAAGATGATGATGATTTATTAGCAAATATTGAAAAAGCTGGATTTACTACTATTGCTATTATTTTAATTGGAATAGTAGCAACTTGTTTATATATAGCGTTTTTTATACTTACATAGGGGGACATTATGGAATATAAAAGAACTGTTGATGATAAAGGAAGAATATATTTAAAAGAATTAGTAGAAAAGAATAGTAAGCTTTTGGGTATTAATGAAACAGGGGATAAAATATCATTATATAGTGAAGAAGAAGCAGAAAAAAAAGCACATGAATGTAAAGAAGACTATAAAAATGCTAGAGGTGAAGAATTAATTGAATTGCTAAAGAGAAGATATAGTCAATACTGTGCTAGATTAATAGATTTACATACTGATGAAAATGGAAGAATTACAATACCTAAAAAGTTATTAGAATCAATAGGTGTTAATCCAAATGATGTAGTAATTATAACAACTGATGAAAATGAAACATACATAAAAAAATGTAATAGATAAACTATTACTTTTTTTCTACCATTAATTTAATAGCAGTTTTCTGTTCTCCGTTAATAACTATGTCATTAAATGCTGGTATTACTACTAAATTATCCCCAGTTGGAGCAACAAAACCACGACATATTGCAATTGCTTTTATAGCCTGATTTAATGATCCTGCCCCTATTGTTTGTATTTCAACACTGCCCTTCTCTCTATATATGTTTGCTATTGCACCAGCTACTTTACTAGGATTAGATTTACTAGATACTTTTAATATTTCCATATTACGTTCCTTTCATATCTATTCTATTTATATGTTTAGAGTAGTAAATAAATACATAAATATTTACAAATATTTAAAAAAATGATAGAATAACTCACAAATTTTAGGGGGATTATTATGAAAAATAAAATTACCTATGAAAATGAAGCCTTAAAAGTATATCTAAAAGAGATTGGTACTTATGAATTGCTAAGAAAAGAAGAAGAATTGAACATAGCCATTCGTATAGCAAATGGTGATGCAGCTGCTAAAAGAATACTTGTTGAATCTAACTTACGTTTAGTTGTATCAATAGCTAAAAGATATGTTGGAAGGGGATTATCATTCTTAGATTTAATTCAAGAAGGTAATTTAGGTCTTATGAAAGCAGTAGAAAAATATGATTATGGTAAAGGTTATAAGTTTTCTACTTATGCAACATGGTGGATTAGACAAGCTATTACAAGAGCATTAGCAAATCAAGCTAGAACAATACGTATTCCAGTTAATGTGGTTGAAGAAATAAGCAAAATGATAAAATTAGAAAGTGAGCTTTCAAATACTCTTAAAAGAGAACCAACTGAAAGAGAACTTGCTAATTCTCTAGGTATAGACACTCAAGAATTACATGTTTTAAAGCAAAATGTTGATAACTCAGTTAGTATTAACACTATAGTAAGTGATGATAACACAGAATTAGAAGAATTTATTGCTATAGACGATAGTGTTAGTATTGAAGATATGATGGAAATAAAAGACTTAAAAAAAAGAATAAAGATACTATTTGAAAAAGCCAAATTAACTCCTATTCAAAATGACATAATGGTTAAAATATTTGGATTAAATAATACCAGACCTAAAACTTATAATGAAATAGCAGCAGAATATAATGTAAGTAGACAAAGAATTGAACAAATTCAAAAAGTAGTGCTTGCAAAATTAAGAAAAACTGCTTACTCAAAATCACTAGCAATATATATGGATCATCCAGATGAAGCTATTAATAATGCTAAAAAGAATTCAAATATTCCTTATAGATTATTTGAAAACTACAATGAAAATACTGATAAAGAGTTATCAAAAGATGATGAAATAACTAATACTGAAATAATTAATGAAAAAGAAATAAATACAGTAACACATGATGATTATTTGGAAGCAATGATAATGGCCAGAGAACTAAATAATAGAGGAATTTCTTTTACAGATACTAAAAGAGAATTGATTATTATTATACTGTCTTCTCCAGAATTAATTAATAAAACTTTAAAAATCGAAAGTATTGCAGATTATCTTAAAATAACAACTGAGGAGGTAAACAGAGTTTTAGAGAACTATGTAGATGAAATAATTGATTTATGTAGTAAATATAACTATGCTAATAATGATTTAACATTAAAAAAGGTAATCCAATGATTACTTTTTTTCTAATATATATGCTACTATTGGATCAATAAGTTCTAATATTCCATTAATTAAGAAGAAAAATCCTAACACTAAAGTTTGAATATCACTAGTATAATATAAATTAATAGTAGCTAATATTCCAGATAATATAAATAATATTAAGTTAGCAATATTAAGAACCCATAATTTATTCTTTTTATCGTGATAATAATCACTTTCTTTTAATTTAGTTAAACTCATTAATATAATCCAAATAAATAATATTAATGCTAAATTCCATGGTGAATCATTTACATCTAAGAAAAACATAATTATTAATATTATTACAGATGAAATAGCAGTACTAAATCCTGAATATTCTTTATATTTTAATATATATATATTCTTAAATAGGTGAATTATTCCATAAAATGATATAACTGCTATAAATATATTCTTAACATTATTAATATTAAATATAGGCATTAATATAACAACTGTAGCTACTAATATTAGTATCCAAGCAGTAATAAATTCTACTAAAGTTCTTCTATTCATAACTAATCACATCCTAGTTAAATTATAATTTATTTATTATTATTTTTCAATTACTTTGCATTTCCAAATCTTCTCTCTTTATTATTATAATACTTAATTGCCTCATCTAAATCTTTACACTTGAAATCTGGAAAATAAGTATCTACAAAATACAATTCTGCATAGAACATTTGATATAACATAAAGTTACTTAATCTATGTTCTTTCCCTGTTCTAATAAGTAAATCAATTGGAGGTAAATTTTGATACATATATTTATATAATGTTTCTCTATCTATTTCTTCTAGTTTTATATCATCATTATTAATATCATTATGTAGTTTAATAAAAGAATCTATTATTTCTTCTTGTCCACCATAATTTAAGCAAACATTTAAAGTACAACTACTATTCTTGCTAGTTTTCTTGGTAATATCTTCCATTGCATCAAGTACATCGCTTCGAAGGCCTTCTCTTCTTCCACTAAACACAACTCTTACTCCTTCTTCTCCAAGTCTTTTTAATCTGTTTTTACAGTAGTAAACTAGTAAATCCATAATAAATGATACTTCTTCTACACTTCTTTTAAAATTATCAGTTGAAAAAGCATATACTGATAAATACTTTATACCAATTTTTTTGGCATGTAATGCTAATGTTTCTAAAGTTTTGGCACCATATTTATGTCCATAACTTCTTTTTTCGCCTTTTTCCTTAGCCCATCTTCCATTACCATCCATTATAATTGCTACGTGGGTTGGCACTTTTTTCATATAATCACCAATTTAATTATATCAAACATTAAAAATTATAAACACGTAAACAATTAATTTGTAAGTAATAAATACAATTTGATGTAGTGAAAGCAATAAAAATGAATAATGAAACACTAGCCCTTAACAAAGACTAGAGGTGAGTTGTAACAAAAAAAGATATTTTTATAAATTTTTTCTATTAGTTTTTAATAGCCTTTTTTGTTGTTCTATAGATAAAAATTGACTATCTTGACCAATCCCAAAATAAGATTCATTTAAACTGTTTGCTCCATTTTGATAGTTCATTTTGTTTCTTCTTATTCCCAAAAGTGCTTCTAATTCTTTATCAGAATAGCTATCATAACAAATACTAAATAAATTATCCAGCAAAGAAACTTCACCAATTGATAACGTTTCTCTTAAACTTTTAATTTTCTCAAACATATCAGGATCTAAATCATACATTAGCATTCCTTTTTGAATTAGAAGTTCTTCTGAATCATCGTCTCCTATTTTTGGATGAAATTCATTTCTGAAAGAAATTAGTTTATCCCATACTCTTTCAGATAAAAATACTCGAAGTTTATCTTCATTACCCTTGCCAGCTTGAAAGACTCCCATAGATTTTCTATATTCAAAAGTATAACTTTTTGGATCATATTTATTATTTGAAATTACATGTTTAATAAATCCATCCCAATTATCCAAAGGCATTATATCAATAGTTTCTTTATAATTTCCAGAAGAGATATTAACACCAAATGTTTTTCCATCTCTAAGTATTATCAAAGTAATTTTTCCATTATTAGGGACATCACAATTTATTAATGGATGACATATACATCTGATCCCATTCTGAGAATCCATTGAGCATTCAAATAAAAATTCTCCACTTAATTTTATATTATTTCTACTTTCATATTTAAATTCAATATTACTAAACCACTGAACAAATAATGCATTTCCACATTCCATATCAATAAAACCAGATAGTTTAGCAATATCATAACTAGCTTCTAATAAACTATTATTATAATTTGCAGCAATCATAACTTTTCCATTATCAAAATGTAATTCACCAACTACATTCATATCTTTATTAAATATTTTAATTCTAGAAAAATCATCAATGTTAGTAGCATTCTCTAACGTAAGACCAAAAGCGTTTAAAAATATTCTAGCAGCACAAGTATTTTGTGCCAAAGTTAAGTACTTTTCATGCATTATTGCAAAACCTCCCTCATTTAGTTATTTATTGTAACACATATATTTTTATTTTTACAATTTTTTAAATTATCACTCACAATCGTCCTTTCTTTTTACACACCAAAAAAACAATTCCATTTCTAGAATTGCTATTTATTAATAAATTGAACCAAAGTTTAACCAGATCCTTTAATGGTGCCGAAAAGAGGACTTGAACCCCCAACCTACTGATTACGATTCAGTTGCTCTACCAATTGAGCTATTTCGGCATTTTAAAGTAAAAAAAAATTAATTAATGGTGCTGAATAACTGAATTGAACAGTTCTTTAGTGCTTACCATGCACTCGTTCTACCACTAAACTAAATCAGCAGTTATTCATTCATTAATTAACTTGAAGGTACAAAATAGAATCTACAAGTAACTTTTTCATTACTTGTTAGAGAAAATTCTCTATTAGTACTATCATATGAATAATAACAATCAGATGAACTATTTGTATCACATGTTATTGTACAATCAGTTCTTGTATCATCAAAATTATAACCAGTTGGTATAGTATATATTCTTGTAAATCTTCCGGCACCAGTTTGTTTATATAACTTAATATTAATATCGCCAGAGCCATTATCGAAATCGCCAACATAATTAGCTAGAATACTATATGGTTCTGTATTATGATAATAAGCATAAACTGTTTTAGTACTTAGTACTAGAGTAACTAAGAAAATAACAATTGCTCCAAATATGAAAGCTTCTTGTCTTTTTAAACTTTTATTTTTTTCCCTTCTAGCCATAACACTGCCTCTTTCAATTCTATCTAGTTAATTACTTTAGTAATTCCCTATTTCTACTGTAATTATATTATAGCCATTTTTAATTGTAAAGGAAATTTCCGAAATATGTTTACACTTGACACATTTTGTCGTAAAGTGTAAAAACAATTATTTTTTACTTGCTAAAAAAAGTTTAATGCTTTCTAGTTCACTCTTCATAACATTTACACCAGCATCGTATACTTCCTGTAACTTTTCCTTGTTTCTTTCTATTCTTTTAACATTTAAATTGCCTTCTGGTCTAATAACAAATATCTCTTTTTTATTCTCAAGTTCTGCAATTACTTTGAGACTATCATTATAATTTATATATCTATTTTTCATTGTATTGACAAATTTTGGATAATTTTTATATTTTTTACTTGCTCTATTAATAATTCCATCATTGTATGGTGTTTTTATAAATCCTTTTGGTTGTGTAAGCACTACAATTATTTTATCAAAGTCCATGTCTAAAGCCTTTTTAATTGGGATACTGTCTCCTACTGCACCATCTAAATACATTTTTCCATTAATTTCTACTGGTTTGGCTAATATTGGCATTGCAGATGAAGCTCTCAATACTTCCATATCCTTTATACAACTATTTATTTTAATATATTCGGCTTCTCCACTTGCCATATTGGTGACAGTTGCATAAAAATTCTTCTTACTATTAATAAACGCTTCATCGTCAAATTTATCAAGCTTGGTATTTAACTTATAATATGCAAAGTTTTTATTAACTATATTTCCGGTAAATAAATATGATAATAATCCTATATACCTTACATCTTTACAGTATTTTTTATTATATCTAATTGCTCTTCCTATTTGATGAGAACAATAATTAGCTCCAAATAATGCCCCAGCAGATACTCCTATTACTGCGTCTAATTCAATATTGTTTTCCATTAATACATCTAATACTCCTGCTGTAAATAGTCCTCTCATTGCGCCACCTTCAAGTACTAGGCATGCTTTACTCATATTACCACCACTTCTATTATAACACATTTAATGAAAACAAAAAAATGTCCATATGGACATTTATATTGCATTTATGGTGGCTCCAGCGGGAATTGAACCAGCGACACAAGGATTTTCAGTCCTCTGCTCTACCGACTGAGCTATGAAGCCAAAATGGCGGTTCGTACGGGATTTGAACCCGTGATCTTCTGCGTGACAGGCAGACGTCATAGGCCTCTAGACTAACGAACCAAATGGTTGCGGGAGAAGGATTTGAACCTTCGACCTTCGGGTTATGAGCCCGACGAGCTACCAAACTGCTACCATCCCGCGATACTGTTAAAAAAATGGCGGAGGAAAAGGGATTCGAACCCCTGCGCCGGTTACCCGACCTTCCGGTTTTCAAGACAGGTCCCTTAAACCAGACTTGGGTATTCCTCCATTTCAAAAGGACAAAATGATTATAACACGTAAGAAATGGGGATGTCAACCTAATTTAAGTAAAAAACATGTGCAAAAACTATTGAAATTCTTGGAAAAAGACGATATAATCTAAATTGTCTTAATTATTTAAGACCGTGCCTGCCCAAGTGGCGGAATAGGTAGACGCACAGGACTTAAAATCCTGCGAGATTTAAACCTCGTGCCGGTTCAAGTCCGGCCTTGGGCACCATCTTAGTAAACAACGGACCTTTAGGTTCGTTTTTTTTATGTGATTATGTTATAATTATTAAGGTGATAGTATGAGCAAAGTTGGATTAGTTTTGGAAGGCGGAGGCATGAGGGGAATGTGGACCGCTGGAGTTCTAGATGTATTCTTAGATAACAATTTAGAATTTGATGGAATTTTTGGAGTATCTGCCGGAGCTTTGTTTGGAGTAAACTATTATTCTAAACAAAGGGGAAGAGTTATTAGATACAGTAAAAGATTTTGTAAAGACCAAAGATACATGGGGGCTTTATCATACATATTTACTGGTAATGCTATTAACAAAAACTTTGCTTATTATCGAGTAAGTAATGAATTAGATCCATTTGATGATGAAACATATATGAAAAATCCAGGAAGTTTTTATGCAGTAGTAACTAATATGAGGACAGGAGAAGCTGAATATAAAAAAATTAATAGTTGTTTAAAAGAAATGGAAACATTAAGGGCGTCATCTGCTGTGCCTCTTTCTATTAAACCAGTAAAAATTGGCAATGATTTGTATCAAGACGGAGCAGTTAGTGATAGTATACCAGTATTGAAGTGCAAAGAAATGGGCTTTGAAAAAATAGTGATTGTATTGACAAGACCAATTGAGTATAGAAAACCAGAGTTAGATGATAAGACTGTAAAGAAAATAGAGAAAAAATTTAAAGATTATCCTAAATTTGTTGAGAGCATGAAAAATAGAGCTAAAACATATAACAAAACTTTAGATATCATAGTAGATATGGAAAGTAAAAAAGAAGTATTTGTCCTAAGACCATCAAAACCTTTAGATATAAAACTAATTGAAAGAGATGAAAGTGTAATTCAAAAAATGTATGAATTGGGGATGGCCGATGCTCAAAAGATTATTCAAGATTTAAAAAAATATCTTTGCAGTTAATAACTTTACTTTTTACTGTTCATAGACTATAATTAACATAGTAGAATAGGAAAAGAAAGCAAAATGATCAATAAAGATACTAGAAATGCATATCGTAAAAAATTGATTAGCCTATCATTAGTAATAGGTGTTTTTGCTTTGCTTGCAGTAGTTAGTTGGAAAGCTGTAGATGCTTATTATAATACTATTAATACATTAAGTATATTTGCTGGAAGAGTTGGCGACTTTGATACTGGAGAAGGGGATATTAATGCAATAGTTTATAAGTTAAAAGATGATAAATATGTTAAAATTAATTCTGTTCCTGCAATGGGTTACTCTTTGAATAAAGTGTCATGTACTACTACATGTGACACAAATTCTTTATCAGCATGTTATTATTCTTATAATGCCACAACTAAGAAAATAACTTTAACTAGCAATAAAAAAGTTACTTGTAAGTTTTATTTCAATCCAGATATAACAAGTGATATTAACGTTAATATCTTATTAGAGGATTCAGAGGGAACTTATACTTATGGTAATAAACATTATAGATTATCAAATATTATTCCTGCTTATGGATATGAATATTTATCTGGAACATGTGATAATGGAGTAACACCAACATTTAATGCTACAACAAGAAAATTTACAGTGGTAACAGGAAGCAAAACTACATGTACTGCGTATTTCACCAGTAAAGGAGATGCCGACATTATTGTAAATGTTTATGTTCAAGAAGAAATTGGCGAATATGTATATAAATATGTTGAAGCTATTCCCGCAAATAACACATATGTTTTATCAACCCATAGAACTAGTTCTTGCACGACAAATAGAGGAACTACAGGAACAGCACCAACATATGTTAATGGGTATATAAATGTAAATTCAACCGAAAGAGAAACATGTAACGTTTATTTAGATTTAGCTGTCTAATAAATACTTTTTTCTATATATTATAGTATTTATGGTATAATAGAAATATCTTGCTGATTTAGTTTAGTGGTAAAACGGATGCATGGTAAGCATCAGAGAACTGTTCAATTCAGTTATTCAGCACCATTTATTTTGGAAAGAAGGGATAATATGGGACTAATACCAAAAAGTCTATTTAGTGAATTGAACGGAAAAAATGTAACAATCAATGTTGCATTTAGAGAAGGGAATGAAGTGCTTAAAGGAAAAGTAACTGATCTTATTATTGATACAGGTGAACATTTCATTTTTTTAGACAATAATATATTAGTTAATATTAAGTATATAAAATCAGTTGAAATAAACAAATAGATTTGTTTAACTTTATAATAATTGGTTTCTTAGATTTATAAGAACCTTTTATTGCCGAAATAGCTTAACTGGTAGAGCAACTGAATCGTAATCAGGAGGTTGGGGGTTCAAGTCCTCTTTTCGGCACCATAAAATCAATCAATCAGAAATGATTGATTTTTATTTGCATTTTCCAAGTTATTAATATATAATAACCATCCGAAAAGGAAGGCGGTTTTTATGAAAAACGTAATACAATATGGAACTATTAGTCCAGAAGAAAAAAAGATTATATTTAAAACTTATATGAACTATTTATTTGAAAGAGGTTATGACTTTGAAATTAATCATGTTTATGGTGATATGGCTTGGATATCATTAACATGTTCTCAATTAGGTTTAACTTTAGAATTGGAATTGGATTCCAGTTTATCATCTAGCTGCCTTATGGCTCATACACCTGAGCGTAGTTTTATGGTCAATAGTTTAGATTATTTGATGAAAGAAACAGTTGAAAAAACTGAAAACATTACTCAATCTGATACTCATCATATGTAAAACATTTAGTAAATACTTAAGAGGCTTTAATTCAATTTAAAGACATAATTTCTATTATGTCTTTTTTATGTTATAATAGGCATATAGTTTATGGAAGTGATTTAATGGAAAAAGTTCAAGTAAATGATGTTTTTAAAAAACTTTTACAAGACGAAAACTTTAAAAAGAAGTATTTCTTATTTTTTTTAGATAGGTTTGTGTATCAAACCGCTGATGTTGAAGGCGATTTGGATGTAGAAAAAAGAAAAAAATTAATTTCTAATCTTTTGGAAGCATTCAATTATATTATTGATAATAATAGTCCAAGATTATCTCCATACGATATTATTGATGTTGCTAATATAATTAATAGAGACAGTGGAATTGAAGGGATTAGAAAAACACATGTTAGTCCTGGCGAATTTGCCACTTGGGAAGTAGCTAATGCTGCGGATATTTTACCTTCGCTTTACAATTTATCAAATAATTATATGCGTGTGTGGGATTTAAGAGACCCATATGAAAGAGAAGCGGTTTTTCATATTGAATTAATGCGTATTCATCCATTTGAAGACGGCAATAAAAGAACTGCAAAATTATTTACAAATGCCCACTTGATTAAGCAAAATTTTCCACCTATAATTATGAGTGAAAATGAAACTAAAGAGTATTATGAATATATAAATAAATATGATGTTGATGGTTTAACTAATTTTATAAAAAACAAATCAAAAGAAGAATTATCATCAGCAATTAGTTTGTATAAAATGCTTCACGATGTGCCAAGCACTGATAGTTATGTAGATGGTATGGGAAATGATGGAAAACAACGATAAGATAAAAGCTCCTTGCCATGTGGCAATAATAATGGATGGTAATGGGAGATGGGCAACTAGCAGAGGAAAAAAGAGAAGTGCAGGTCATAAACAGGGAGCAAAAACCTTAGAGCAAATCGCAATATATGCAAATAAAATCAATATTAAATATTTATCCGTATATGCATTCTCAACAGATAATTTTAAACGAAGTGCTGAGGAAGTAGGCTTTCTCATGGACTTATTAATATATTATTTTAATAATAAATTAGTAAAATTATCTAAAGAGGGTATAAGAGTTATTATTAGTGGAAGAAAAGACCATTTAAGAAATGATGTTTTAGAATCTATTGATAATATTCAAAAGATAACTAAAGATAATGATAGATTAGTTTTAAATATCTGTTTAAATTATGGAGCACAAGAAGAGATAGTCGATGCATCATTAAAGATAGCAAATGATTTAGAAAGCAAAAAAATAACTAGAGATAGTATAAATAAAGATAGTTTTTATAAATATTTATATCAAGATTTACCCCCAATAGATATATTAATAAGAACTGGTAAAGAACATAGATTAAGCAATTTTATGCTATACCAAGCGTCTTATGCTGAAATATATTTTTCTGATTCATATTTTCCGGATTTTAACGAAAAAGAATTAGATAGTATAATTGAAGACTTTTCTAAAGTAGAAAGACGCTACGGGGATGTTAAAAGAATTGAAAAATAAGATTAAATATTTTATAATTTAAATAGGATGTGATATTTAGTGGATCGAAGGACATTAGTAGAATTTGTTGTTGCTTGGTTTTTAGTTTTATTAGCAGCAGTGGTAATAATATTACCAATATTTAATATTAGTAATATTAAGAATGTATTTGTATTTATTATTTCCTTCTATGGAATTATTCATATCATAAAAAACTCATTTATATTGAAAAGTCAAGATTATTCAGGGTTTAGAACTGCCGCGGCTTCGTTAGTAGTACTTATCATATTATTATTTTTAGATGTTAATGATTCACCTTGGAATTTAGCATTAGTTCTATTCATATGGGTAATACTAATGAGTTTAACTAAGTTAAAAGAAAGTGATTATTATCATGATCGTGCAAATAAATTATGGGAACTAAACATAGTTAATTTAATACTATTTATTGTAACAGGAATACTAGCATCTATTAGTTTAAATTATTATGGAGATGTTCAAATAATAGTATTGGGATTCTTTTTCTTAATAAATGCAATTTTAGAATTAATGGATCCTTTAGCAGCATATTTAATAACAAAAAAATAGCATCAATGATGCTTTTTTTATGCATATTATTATTCTTTTTCTTCATATAATTAGAATGAACAAGAAAGGATTAATATATGGAAATATTAAAAGTATCTAGTAAATCAAACCCCAGTAAAGTTGCCGGAGCAATAGCAAGTATTTATCGGGAAAAGGGGAGTGTAGAAATTCAAACTATTGGAGCTGGTTCATTAAATCAAGCAATTAAAGCTATTGCTATTTGTAGAGGTTTTGTTGCTCCTACTGGAGATAACTTAGTAGTTATCCCGGCATTTAATGATATTTTAATAAATGGTGAACAAAAAACAGCAATTAAATTAATTGTGGAAGCAAAATAAAAAGACTATAAGTCTTTTTTTATTTGCTAAATACAAAGAATGCTATATAAAGTGAAGTAAGAATAATTGCTGCAGCTATTAAGAAAATAGTTGTAAATCCGGCTTTTTCTAAATTAGCTAAATAATTATCTTCATCAGTTGTTCCTTTAAACGTAGGATTAGCTAATACTAATTTAGGCCCCCGGCTTTGTTCCATTGAACTTGAATGATTATTAATAACATTTTGAATAACTTGACTAGTTTTAGATTCTATATAAATTGGATCATAAGATTTATATATAGGTATTCCTAATTGAAACAATTCTGTTTCGTCAACTTCTTCGCCTTTAAGTCTTCTATCTTCGTTTTCTAAATATCTTTGAACATAAGCCTCGATAAATTTTACATCGCCGTCTGTTAACTCAGGCTTAGGAAATAATTCTAGTAAGTATATAATTCTATAAATGTTTCTTGGCTTAAGTAAAAATAAATTATTATTTAATTCATATAATTTAACTGTTTGCAAAGGTAATACATAAGTAGTATCATCTTTGAAATAAAGAGTATTATTATGTATTTGAAAGTTTTGTAATGATTCATATGTTGGTTTTATTTGATTTAAATATAATTCATTAGTCATAACCTATACTCCTATTATGATTATATTGTATCAAAATGATTAATAAAATACAATTGTTTTTCTTTTACAATTAGTGTATTATAAGTGCAGTGATGAAGTATGAATATTTTAGATGAAAAATTTGTTACTTGGCTATCTAATAAAAAGGGTGAAGATGAAAGTATGCTTAAATTTCGTCTTAATTCATTAAAAAAATTTCAAGAATTAGATAATCCCTCTTTTGGACCAAAGATAAATATAGATTTTAATAATATTAATTATTATAAAAGTGATATAAAAAAAGTAGAAGATACTTGGGATAATGTTAATAAAGATATTAAGAATACTTTTTCTTCTTTGGGTGTAATAGACGCTGAAGAAAAGTATTTAGATGGTGTTTCTAATCAATATGAGAGTGAAGTTTTTTATCACAAAAATAAAACTAATAAAGATATTATATTTATGAGTAGTGATGAAGCTTTAAAGAAACACCCTGATTTATTTAATAAGTATTTTAATAATTTAGTTAAATATGATGAAAATAAATATACTGCTTTAAATGGAGCATTATGGAGTGGCGGTTCATTTATTTATATACCTCCTAGAACCAAATTAGATCGTCCTTTACAATCTTATTTCCGCATTGACTCAGAAGCCTTAGGCCAATTCGAAAGAACAATTATCATCGTCGATGATTATTCCGAATTAGAGTATATTGAAGGTTGTACTGCCAAAAGCTATTCTAAGTCTAGTTTGCATGCTGGAGTAGTAGAAATTTACGTAGGAAAGCATGCTAAATGTAGATATTCTACAATTCAAAATTGGTCAACTGATGTCTATAATTTGGTTACAAAAAGAGCTATAGTCGATGATTATGGCCAAATGGAATGGATAGATGGAAATATAGGTTCTAATGTAACTATGAAATATCCTAGTTGCATTTTAAAAGGAGATTATTCTAAGGGTAATAGTTTATCTATTGCTTATGCTAAAAATAACCAATCTTTAGATGCCGGTGCTAAAATGATTCACTTAGGTAAAGGAACTAAAAGCAATATTGTTAGCAAGAGTATTGCTGCTTTAGGAGGAATAAGCAACTATAGGGGATTAGTTAGAATAACTAGCGGTGCTTTGCATAGCAAAGCTCAGGTTAAATGTGATACACTAATTTTGGATGATATTTCTTCTAGCTCAACATTTCCCAAAAATATAATTGAAAACAATTCTTCTATTATAGAACATGAAGCTACTATATCAAAAGTAAGTGAAGAGAAACTTCAATATTTAATGAGTAAAGGATTGAGCGAAGATAAAGCCAAGGAACTAATTGTCATGGGCTTTATCTCTGATTTTAAAAAGGAATTGCCAATGGAATACGCTGTAGAATTAAATAGATTAATAAAAGATTAATAATTACCAAACTTATTAAGTTTGGTAATTATTTTTTGTTTAATTTGTATAATAACGAATCACTTTTTATAACTAAAATTCTAAAAATTGGTAATTAGGTGTTATTAATTATATATGATATTTTTATCATGAAAGGAGGTTTCATGGTGAATAATGTTATATTAGTTGGTAGATTAACTAGCAATCCAGAAATAATAGAAATTGAAGGAAATAAAAAAGTTACAAGTGTTCTTTTAGCAGTCAATCGTAATTTTAAAAATGCCGATGGATTATATGATACTGATTTTATAAGGTGTATTTTATGGAATAATATAGCTTCTTCAACAACAGAGTATTGTCGTGTTGGCGATGTTATAGGCATAAAGGGAAGACTACAATCAAGTAAATATGAAGATGAGAATAAAAAGACTCATTATATAGTTGATGTAGTTGCCGAAAGAGTAACATTCTTATCAACTAATAAAAAACAAGAAGTAGTAAATGATAGTGAGGATAGAAATGCTAAAGCGGATGAATAATTCGCTTTTTTAATTATTATAATTAAGTAAGGAGATAATATGAAGTTCTTTAAATATTTGGGTATTGCCTCTATTTTTGTGTTCTGTTTTTATTGGACCGAGAGATTAAGTAATGTTGTAATGGAAAGAAGTGCTTTAGTTAAAGAAATAAATCAAAAGAGCGGGTTTTACGAAATATCTCCCATCAGTGCCATTATTGATTCTGAATACATAATTCCTGGTTTAAATGGCTATGCTGTAAATGTTTTAAATAGTTATGATAATATGCGATATATTAATGCATTTAATTCTTCTTATTTAGAATATGACATTATTAAACCTAGTTTAAGTTTAGAAAATAATAAAGATAAAGTAATTAAAGCTGGTATAAAAAATAAAAATAGTGTTGCTATAGTTGTTAAAAATAATATAGATGTATTAAATTATTCTGAAGAAAAGAATATTAAGATAGATAGATTAATTGTAGAGAATAATTTTCAAAAGGAGACTAAATGTGAACAAATTAATAATGATTTTGAAAATTATTCTCAAGTAGAAACGCTTCTTAAAACCTATGGCTTAAACAAAGAGTTATGCTTTATTGATAGTGGTTTAAGAGATAAATGTTTAAAAGATGAGAAATATTTATTTACATGTGGAATTGAATTAACTACTTCTAATTTGGCTGTAGTAAAAAGTAGCATTGAAAAGGGATCAATTATATGTATAGATGATGGAGTTAAATTGTCAGATTATAAAATTATGCTTAGGCAAATATATTATCAGGATTTGAATATAGTCTTCTTAAGCGACCTTATAAAAGAAGAAAGAGATTGATTTTTTCCTCTTTTTTTGGTATAATTTCATCTAGAAAAAGAACTTTTTAGAAAGAGTGATTAAATGAGCAAAATAAAGATTTTTGGCTTGGGAGGGCTTGCTGAAAATGGAAAGAATTGTTATGTAATTGAGATAGATAACGATATCTTTGTTTTTGATTGTGGCTTAAAATACGCTAGTTCTAATCTTTTGGGTATTGATTATATAATGCCTGATTTTAATTATTTAGAGAATAATAAAAATAGAATTAAAGGTATATTTATAACTCATGGTCATAGTGAAAATATGGGTAGTATTGCTGATTTAAATGGAATGTTACCAGAGATTAAAATATATGCAACTAAGTTTACTAAATTTGTTTTAGAAGAGCATGGTATAGATGAAAAAAGTATTATAGAAATAAAACCACATAAAAAAATAACTTTCGATAAAAATATATCTATATTTCCAATTTCAGTATCTCATAGCATCCCCGATGCTGTAATGTTTGTTATTAATACTCCAGATGGAGCAATTTGTTATACTGGAGACTTTGTGATAGATCCAGCGATGCTTGGGGCTTATGACATGGATTTGGGGAAAATAGCATATGTAGGTAAACAAGGAGTTTTATGCTTAATGTGTGAATCTTCATTTTCAGAAAGAAAAGGGCATACTTCACCAAATCATCGCTTAGAAGATTATTTTAAAGATGTTTTAAAACATAACGAAAAAAGAATATTATTTTCTTTATTACCATATCATTTATATACAATAACAGATATATTTAATGCTGCGAGAAATACTCATCGTAAAATAGTTATAATGGGTAAAAGATTACAAAATGTAGTTAATTTTGCTATTAAAGAAAAATATTTAAATGTTGAAGAGGGTATAATTGGTGATTTATCTAATATTAATGATGATAATGTTATATTGTTAATTTGTGATGAAAGAGCAAACCCTTTTGCAAATATTAGTAAAATATTACATGGTTATGATAAGTATATTACTAGTAAAAATACGGATACTATAGTGTTTGCTGAGCCAAGATATGATAGTAATGAAAAGGCTTTAGTTAAATTAGAGAATGAATTAGCTAAGTTTGGCTGCAATATAATTAATTTACCTAGTGATAAAATAATATTACATCATCCATCTAGTGAAGATATAATGTTAATGATTAAATTAATTCAACCAAAATATTATATGCCTGTAAAGGGAGAATACCGTTATATGGTAAATAATGCTAATTTGGCTAGTAATTTAGGTATACCTAAAGAAAATGTCATCTTAAAACAAAATGGTGATGTAGTGACAATAGAAGACGGTGCCCTAATTGAAGATTATAGTCAAGTAAAAGTAAATGATGTGTTAATTGACGGAAAGTCTTCTGAAGACATTGGTGAGTTAGTAATTAAAGATAGAGAAATGCTTTCTGAAAATGGTATAGTTCTAATTAGTGCGACTATATCTAAGAAAGATAAAGTCCTACTTGTAGGACCCGAGGTAACTTCTAGAGGATTTATCTATGTAAAGGATTCAGCAGACTTAATTGCTGAAATTAAAAGTATTTGTGAAAAGATTATAGAAAGAAATATTACACCAACTTTTGTAGATTATAATAAAATTAAAGTTGAGATTAGAGAAGAGTTGAGCAATTATCTATATCATGAAACTGAATGTAAACCAATGATAATTGCTGTAGTTCAAGAAGTATAAAAATACCATTAGTATAATACTTTAAGGTTGACATTTATTAAACTATTTATTATACTAATGGAGTAATGCCCAATTAGCTCAGTCGGTAGAGCGCACGGCTGTTAACCGTTAGGTCGTAGGTTCGAGTCCTACATTGGGCGCCATTTAAAAAATAAGTAAATCGAGAGATTTACTTTTTTTTATAAAAAAAACAAGTGATATTATTCACTTGTTAGAACTCTAGCTCTTCCTTTACCTAAAGTTTCCATATCATATTTAACACTATTGTCAAATTTAACCATAGGCAAGTCAAATTCATCATTAAGATAAATAACCATATTACTATATATTCTTATAGCTTTATCGTAGTCTTCATAAATAATTGCCTCGACACAAGGAATAATAAAGTGTTCAACTAATCCTTGAGCAAATAAAGCATTATTATCTTCTTCAATAATTCTTCTACTAATTAATGGTCCAATAAAGTCATATTCTAATAACATGTTTAAATATTCTGGGTGTTTTTTTAAATAGTTATCTCTGAAATCTCTTAGAGAAACTAATAATTGACAATCATCATCATATCCTAATATGTCACAAAGAATAGTAGTTATATAACATCCTGATGGTGTATAATCGCCTTTATCTTTTTCAACAGCCTTAAATTTAGGACATGCATCAAATCCCATTCGAACGTCTTTATGTTCTCTTTCGCAATAGTACATTGTTTCTCCCCACATATTTTTGTATTTTTTATCAAAATCAATTCCAACGCAGTTTGCACATTTTCTTTCCATAAAAACTTTCCCTTTCCTTGTATAAATATTATAAAATGAATTCTTTTTTTGTCAACAAAATTATTTATATGGTATAATTAATTCGGTGATAACATGAATGGGGAAACATTATCTTTGATTGATATTTATGGAGAAGATTTAACTGCTAAAGAATATATTACAGATCCAGCGATAGCAAGAGATGAAGAAATTAAAGCTTGTATATTAATATTACTAACACCCGAAAAGAGTGCCTTATTGGTAGGTAAAGCCGGCATTGGTAAAACAGCAATAGTTGAAGGATTAGCATATCGTATTCAAAAGGGAATGGTTCCAGATGCCTTGAAAGGCTGGTCTGTTATTAAGATGAACGTAGCTAGTTTATTAGGAACTGCTACTAATGAAAAAGATACGCAAAGTAAATTAGATGTTATTGTTAGGGAAATAGCTAAAAGAGAAAAGACAATTCTATTTATTGATGAAACACATTTATTGATTAATAAAAGTGGCGGAGTAGACTTTGCTAACCTATTAAAACCAAGTTTAGATCGTGGTTTAATAAAAATGATTGGTGCAACTACGTCTGAAGAATACGAAACATATATTTTACGAGATAGAGCATTTTTAAGAAGATTTCAAAAAGTTGAAGTTTTAGAAGCAGATAAACCTACAGTAGTGCGAATATTAATGGGAACAATTCCTAAGCTAGAAAAACAAATAGGAGTTAAAATTAATTATCAACCATTTCAAATAGAAAAATTTATGAAATTTATTGTTGAAATGACAGATGAATATAAAAGGATCTACGAAATATCATCTAGATATCCAGATATATGTTTGACTATAGTTTCTAATGCGTTTACCTATGCTTTATATGATAACGAAAAAGTAGTTAAAACAAAACATTTTTATAAAGCAATATGTAACGCTAAGAGCATATATGATGATGTTAAAATAAAAGAAATAGAAAGATTTAAAGAGACTTTTAGTGATTTAATAGTAGCGGAAAATGTTAATTTAAATGATAAAGACTAGAAATAGTCTTTTTTATTGCAATATCTATCAATTTTTGGTATAATAATCCTACGTTTATGGCGGAATTGGTGAAGTGGTTAACACGCCGGATTGTGGCTCCGGTACGCAAGGGTTCGATCCCCTTATTTCGCCCCATTTGGTTAATTAGTCGCTTAACGCGACTTTTTATTTTTAAACTTTTTATAGACATTTATTTATTTTTTTTATACAATAAATATTAATTATTATTAGGAGGGTTTATGAGATATATTGATTTTGATGGTGTTATGTTAGATACAACAGATTTATTATTTGAAGAATGGTATAAACTTCCTAATGTAGAAGAATTAACTGAAAAAGATAAAATTGAATATGTTCGCACAGCTAATTGGGAGTATATTATTCATAATTCTCCGGTAATAAATGATTCACTTTATATCTTAAAGCATACGAATCCTGAAAAATCAGCTATATTAACAACAGTTTATTCTTTAGAAAATGAAGGATGCGCTAAAGTGAAATATATGAGAAATGATGGAATAAAACAAAGAATAATACTTGTTCCTTGGATGTTAAGGAAAAGCGATATTGTTAATCCTTTTGGGCATATCCTAGTTGATGATAATATTCGTAACTTAGATGATTGGTTCCAAGGTGGAGGCTATCCTATGTTCTTTGATTTAAAAGGAACAAATACTGATGGATGGGGATTACCAAACGAAAAAGGATATCAAAGAGTAAGAAGAATAGATGAAAAAATACGTAGGCAAAAAAATATGTAAAATTATGCCAAATGGTATTTAAATAAAAAAATATTTTGTTATAATTATAATTGGGGATAAGGTGATCACCATGAAGGTATGTATAACAAAAAGAAATTATAAAGGTTGGACTTAATATAGGTGCCACCTTTTTTTAGTGGGAGGTAAAATGGAAACTGAGGAATTAATAAGGAATATTCTTTTGTTTATTCAAAAAGAAAGAACTTTAGAACAAGTATGTTTGGAATTCGGCTTGCATGAATATGAAGTTTTTGATTTAATTTATCAAGCTAGAGAAAGTGGAAATAATATTGTTTATAGAAAAGAACAAGACGATATTTATATGATTAATCAAGGAGATATAGAATTCCGTGACAAAAATACATATAATTTTGAAACGAATGATGCTAATGAATTTAAATTTATTGCTGTATCTGATACTTTATTTGGAAGTAAAAGTCAACAATTATCTATTTTGAATGATATTTATCAAAAGGGATATGAAATGGGATATGATAATGTTATCTTATGTGGGAATATTTCTGCTGGTATATATCCTATAACTGATAGATATAAAGAAACATTATTTTTAGATGATACTTATGAACAAATAGAGTATATTAGTAAATTTTTCCCTAAAATAGAAGGAATGACAACTTATTTTATAACTGGTAAAAATGATGATAAGCATATAAAAAAATATAAAGTAGATATAGGCAGAAGAATTGCTGATAAAAGAAGTGATATGGTTTATTTAGGACCAAAGTCATGTGATTTATTAATTGATAAAGTTAGAGTTCAATTATTGAGTAGCCAACTTGCTAAAACATATACATCTTCATATAGAACACAACAACAAATAGATTCTTATCGTAGTGAGGATAAACCAGATATCTTAATAATGGGCGGATTATTACAAATGGAAAAATACTATTATCGAAATGTTCATTGTTTATCTGTTCCATCTGTTTGTGCCACTACTAAAGAAATGAATGATAAAAGATATGCTAATACTGTTGGAGCTTGGTATGTAACTGTTAGAACTAATGAAAAAGGTTTATTAGATAGTTTTACAGCATTTAATTCTCCATATTATACAACTGATAAAAATGATTATACAAAAGCAAAGAAACTGGATATAAAAGATAATCCTAAAAAACTAGTTTTAATTAAAGGAGAGGAATTGAATGGCTGATATAGATACTACAAGAGAATACGTAAACAAAGTTTATAGATATATGAAACATAATATGAGTGTTGAAACATTTATGGAAAAATTACATTATAATAGAAATGAATTAAATGCTTTAATGGAATTATGTAGAATATATGGAAAAGATATATCTATGGAAGTTGAAGATGGAACCTTAGTATTTAAAAGGAAAACAGTTAAGAAGAATTTAATTCAAAAGCCTAGTAGAAATGCTGAAGAATTAAATCATAATGAAATTTGTGTTGTTTCTGATACTCATTTTGGTAATATTCATCAACAATTACATTTATTAAATGAAATATATGAAGAGGCTTATAAAAGAGGAATTAAAACTGTTTTACACATTGGTGATGTTGTTGATGGTAATTATCCAAATAGACCTGAGAGCCCAAGGCAACAATTCTTGCATGGCTTTGATGAACAAGCTGGTTATGTAGTAGATATGTATCCTGAAATAAATGGAATGACAACTTATTATATTTTAGGCAGTCACGATGAAACTCATTATAAAAATGGACAAGCAACAGTTAATAGTTGGATTTCGAGAGTAAGAAAGGATTTGGTTTATTTAGGACAAGATACAGGAGAGTTTAGTTTTGACGGTGTAAAAGTTCTTTTAGACCATCCAGGAGGAGGTTCTTCTAAATCAGTTTCTTATAATCCTCAACAAAGAATAGAAAAATTAGAGTCACATAATAAACCAAAAATATTATTAATTGGTCATTATCATAAGAGTTATACATTCTTATATCGTAATGTTCAATGTGTATTAACTCCAGCATTATGTGATATTACACAATTCCAAACAAAAAAAGGTTTATCTAATGCTCTAGGTGGATACTTCTTAGATGTTTATTCTGATAAAAAAGGTCATATTCAATATTTTGAAGCTGAAGAAATGGCTTTCGATCACCGAGATGTATGGGATGAAGCTGGAAAAGATATGAAAAAAGTTAGAAAATTAGAAATAAAAGATAGTATATATTAAAAAAGTAGAAATGGTTATCTACTTTTTTGTTTGACTTTTTATTTATCTATTTATAATAAAACATATTAAAGGAGGAATACTGGACTGCATTATACATGCTTTAGGTAAATAAGATATGTAAAAGATATTGGAATTTTAGACTGTTTAAAAGTTGCACATAACTATTCCTAGATTATCTGATGCTTTATTAGTAAAAAAAGTATATATATGTGGAAAGACTATCGTTCCTCCGAATAAAAAGATTAAGACTAGTTCTCGAGGAGTAGAGAAGTGGGTTCCTTGGGAATATTATGAGAATCCAGTTGAAATAGCCCAAAAACTAAAACCTAAAGGAGTTCAAATCATTTCTGACGAAGTAGCAGACAATAGTATTGATTATCGTGAATTTTATCCTTCTTCACCAGTATGTTTTATTCTTGGAAGAGAATATGATGGAGTTTCTCAAGAATTGCTTAATCTATCAGATGCAATTATTCATCTTCCTTTATTAGGCATGTGTAATTCAATAAATGGATCAACTGCAGCCAGCGTGATTTTATATGATACATATAACAAAATAAACGAAATGAAAAAAACGCTTTAAGCGTTTTTTTTCTTTTTAGTATCCATACTATCTTTAAATACATAAAATCTATCATATAGGTATTCAAGAATAAAATTTAATAACATATTTATGATTGTAACTAGAAATTCATTCCAATGACATGTTTCAACTAGATAATTGCCCAATATAGTTGAAAGGGGAGTAAAAACTACATAGAATGCTAAAACTTTAGCCATAGCTACAGGAACATTATTGCTAGATTTAAATGTAAACTCTCTATTAAGAGTAAAGTTCCATATAACTGACGCCACCAGTGCAATTAAATAACATACCCAATAATTCCAATTTGTCCATAATGTAAGCAATGTAAATAAACCAAATTCAATTGCTCCGGCAGAAATAGAAAACAAAGTAAACTTTATTGTTCTTATTAATTCTTTATTCATATTAATCACTAGAATAATTATACCATATAATTATTTTTAATACTCACACACAAAATCATTGCTAGTGTATTTTTCATAAACTTTTTGAAAATTATCAATACTATCATCTATTGTAGCTATTTGCATATATTCATTTCTTTTAGCATCATTTGGACACATTAACCAATAATTTACATGTTTAGTTTTACCTTTTTTATTGAAACTAAAAATATATTGTTCTGAGCATTCATATTTAATGTTGCTCCATTTTGATTTATTATAATAGAAAGTCTCATTTTTAATTGTGAAAGAATTATCTGTTATACCATTATATTTATTGCATAGAAGCTTACCAGCTTCCTTGTAATTAAACGATGATTTAGCAGAAGATTTAGCTAATGCTTTTTTTAATCTTTCTTGTTCTTCTATTCTTTTTTGTAACCATTCATTATCATCTTCAACAATTTCACATTTATATCCATCTGAGTTTAGCAAGGAATAGGCATTATCAAATGTGTTAATCTTATCAGTTATTGTAATATCACCATCATATTTTGAAGAGCCTTTAACATTGAATATAACTGTTTTACGGTCATTATTAAAGTAAACAGAAATTGTTGTAGTTTTCTTTTCAACTTCCTTACTGCATTTTAAGTTATATTCCTTGCTATTAGTTATGAACTTAAAACTTTTATTGTTTACTACATCTTCAACAGTATATTTTTTACCACATCCTGCTACAAGTAATAAAACAATTCCACATATCAATATTCTTTTCATACTTAACACATCCTAGTATACTTGGATTATACTATATATTGAGAATAATATCAAAGTAAGTTATAATCTAAATAGAGGTGTTGAAATGGGTTATCAATTTGAAGACGTCAAAAGCTTATTTGATAGATATAATATTATTAAACAAAATGGGGAATATGCTGTAGTTGATAGGAAGACCGGAATTCCTTACATTGATCCACAATTAGTGGCAAGAGTTAAATTTGCTCACACATGGTTTTTAGCTACGGAATATGGTAGATCAAGAATGACAATTGAAAAAGTTATAACTAAACAAGACTATGAATATGCATTTAATGAAGGCGCTAAAGCTACATATGATGCAATAATGGCGCATAGTCAACAAATTATGTTAGCTGCCGGAACATTATTTAGACCAGAAGTTTTAAAAAAAGAAGTTGAGGCTATAGTTAATTATAGATATGCTGGAAGTATTGTTGATGGAATTTATCAAAATGAAAGATATGCTAATTCATTTGAAGATTGGGTTAGATATTCCACTAATAATCCAATATTTTATCCACAAAAAGGTGAAAATGAGTCATTTGGAAGAAGATAATCTTAAATTCTACCATGATAAAGTGAGTTTTATTTACTCACTTTTTTAATACAATTATTTATTTTACAAGTAACAAATATGTATTATATTATCAATAAATATGATATAATTAATGTTGGAAGGTTGAATTATTTTGGGAGAATTATCGCAGATTTTATTAGATAATAAAAAAAGTTGTAATTTTGATATTTAGAAAATGAAAAAAGCCCGAATATACGGACTTTTGAATAATTTATGGAGCAGGTGATGGGTTTGTTACTTGTTTTTTTAATGCCCATAAATACATTGTTTTATAAAATAATATGAATAAAATTACCGGTGAATTACCGGGGAAAAATTATGGCTTGAGATATTGCATGAATTAAAAAAGCATAATATAATTAAACTGGTTTGAGAGGTTGATTTATTGTGGAAGAAAATAATATTCAAAATGTTGAAAAAAAGAAAAATAATATATCATTATATATTATTTTAATTGGAGTAGTTGTATTAATTGGTATAGGTATAGGTTATTTTTTTTATAAAACGAATAATAAACAATTACCAATAAACAATGATGAAACAGAAAAAAGAGAACAGAGTAATAGTTCAAGTAACAAAGTAATGTATTACAGTATTGAGGAAAATGGTGAGTTTACACCAAGTTCTTTAGCAAAAAAAGTGAGTGATTATAAAACACTAAACAAAAAATTCTTTATAAAAGAAACTATTAGTGAGGCCATATCAGCAAATCCTGTAATCGAGGTTTTTTATGGTACATATGAAAGTGATAAAGATACAATTGAGTATTTCACATATGGTTTTTATTCAAAAGAAGACTTTAACAACTTTTTTTCAAGTTATATTAATAAAGGTTTAAAATGTGATGGAAGTTCTAACATATACATTGGAGAAGGTAGTTATTATAAATGTGTAGAACATGAAACTGGATACAAATATGATAGAATTGATAGTGAAGCTTGTATTATAACTAATAGTAATACTATATGCGTAAAACCTAATGATTGGAATAATGTTAGTGATTATAAAACGAAATTTGAAAAAGTTGGGTGGACTTGTGCAAAAACTGATCAAGAAAATCAAAATTATGTTTTATGTCAAAAAGAAGAGTCTAATTTTGATGATCTATATATTTATATTCATGATGATGGACGCGTAGTAGTAGGAAGTGGCAGTTATTGTTATGTTAATCACGACTTGGCTTCATGGTGTTTTAATACACATAATCAATAATAATTGTTTTATTGTTAATAATAAAATAGAAATTTAAATTATAAGCTATGGATGAGTGTTTGCTCATCTTTTTAAATGTTTTTATATAAAAAAATAATAAATATGATATAATTGATGTTGGAAGGTTGAATTATTTTGGGAGAATTATCGCAGATTTTATTAGATAATAAAAAAAGTTGTAATTTTGATATTTAGAAAATGAAAAAAGCCCGAATAAACGGACTTTTGAATAATCTATGGAGCAGGTGATGGGAATCGAACCCACGTTAATAGCTTGGAAGGCTATAGTTCTACCATTAAACTACACCTGCGTTACGTAAACTATTATAGCATAGATAAAAAATATTTCAACATAAAATGAAAGGGTAAGTATGGAAAAGAAGAAGTATAAGAGAAGATTTGGAGATAGAAAAGATGCAAGACGTTGTCGCGATATTGGTGGCATGACCCAAATATGTATTGATTTAAAACCCAAAAGATATATGAGTGAACTTTATATAAATCAAAAAATGGATGTAACTAATTTAGTTCACTATATTGAAGATCAAAAGAAAAAAGGTAATAATATAACTTATTTTCATGCTTTTGCGTTGACTATTGGTAAAACAATATACAATAGACCGATATTAAATAGATTTGTTGCTAATAGGCATGTATATGAGCATAATGATGTTAGCTTAGCATTTGTTATGAAAATAGATTTTAATGATACATCTGATGAAATAATGGTAGTTATGCCTTTAGAAGAAGATGATAATATTTGGACATTTGGCAAGAAGATTGCTGATAAGGTCAATAGTATTAGAAAAGAAGGAGATACTGGAGAAGGTGCGAATGACGCAATTAATGTGTTAGGAAAGATGCCTAATCCAATTAGAATACCTGTTGTAGGATTTTTAAAATGGTTAGATAAAAAAGGAAAATTACCTTCTTCATTAGTTAAAGATAATTTATATTATAGCAGTATGATATTATCTAATTTAGGTAGTTTAAAATTTGGGGGTATTTATCACAATGTTACTGAATTTGGAACAAGCCCTGGATTAGTTACTATGGGAGAAATAAAAGAAGAAGAAGTAAAAGTAAATGGAAAGGTTGAAAAAAAATATTATTGCGAATTTGGAATGACAATGGATGAAAGAACCTCAGATGGTTTTTACTTAATTAAGTCAGTCAAATTAATACAACATATATTAAATAATCCAAAATTATTAGAGGGTAGTGCAAAAGATGAAATCAAAATTGACTAAAGATGAATTATTAAGGCCTTGGCTAAAAGAATATCAAGATGCTAGACCAAACCTAGAGTATCCATCAGGTAGTATGGTTGATGCTTTAATGGCAGTATCTAGAAAATATCCGGAGTATTATGCTTATGAATACTTTGGTAAAAAAATAACTTATCGAGTATTTATGAAACAAATAGAGGATGTTGCTAAAGCATTGAAGAATTATGGGGTGGACAAAGATGATCGGGTAACTATTTGTATGCCATCTACTCCAGAAGCAATCTGCACAGTTTATGCAGTTAATTTAATTGGAGCAGTAGTATCTATGATACATCCTTTATCTTCAGAAAAAGAAATAGAAAATTATGTTAATCAAGCAGAATCTAAATTTATGGTTATCTTAGATAGTTGCTTAGAAAAAGCATTAAAAATAAAAAGGAATACTAAGTTGCAAAAAATAATTGTGGCATCTCCTGATACATCAATGCCACCATTTATGCATTATTTGTATAAAGTTACTAATTATAAGAAAAAAATAAAAATACCTAAAGATGATGAAGATATAGTTTTATGGAATCATTTTATTGCTTCAGCCCCAGATTTTGTTGGAGTTTGTCATGAAGCTAGAGGAGCTAATGATTTAGCAGTAATACTATATAGTGGGGGAACAACTGGTACTCCTAAGGGCATTATGCTATCTAATCTTAATTTCAATTCCTTAGCCTTGGGAGCTCATGAAATGATAAAACAAACTATACCAGGTAATTCAGTTTTATCACTATTGCCTATATTTCACGGCTTTGGTTTAGCTGTATGTATTCATACTCCATTAATTAGTGCAATGAAATGTATATTAATACCTCAGTTTGATGCCAAACAATTTGGTGATTTAATTAAAAGAACTAAACCAAACTTTATAGTAGGAGTTCCAACTTTATATGAGGCTTTATTAAAACAAAAATTAAAAAGTAATGATTTGGAATGTGTTGAAGCTGTTATCTCTGGGGGAGATATATTAACTCCAGAGTTAAAGAAAAAAGTTGATGAATATCTTCATGACCATGGCTCATATGCCAGCGTTAGACCAGGTTTTGGTCTAACTGAAGCAACTGCAGCAACCTGCTTAACAAATGAAGACGGATATATTGCTGATGGTTGCATTGGTATACCATTCCCTGATACATATTTTAAAATAGTTAAAATAGATTCTCATGAAAATGCTCCATTTGGTGAAGATGGTGAAATATGTATAAGTGGTCCTACAGTAATGATGGGATATTTAAATAATGAATTAGAAACCAATCAAACATTAAGATATCATGATGATGGAAAAGTGTGGTTACATACCGGTGATGTTGGTTGTATGACTAAAGAAGGTATAATTATATTTAAACAAAGAATAAAAAGAATTATTATATCTTCTGGTTATAATATATATCCATCATATATTGAAAATGTTATTGTTAGTCATAAAGACGTTTTAGCATGTACAGTTATTGGAGTTCCTCATCCATACAAAGGCCAAGTTGCTAAAGCCTATATTGTTTTAAAAGATGGAGTTGAGGAAACTTCAGAATTAAAAAAGGAAATTCAAGAATTATGCCGTAAGAATATTAGTAAGTATTCTTTACCTAAATCTTATGAATATCGTAAAAAATTACCTACAACTTTAGTTGGTAAAGTTGCTTTTACTAAACTAGAAGAGGAAAATAAAAATGAGGAAGCATAAATCTTATATAGGTTATCAAATTGTTTCTCATATAATAAAGTTTGCAGGTAATATTTGGTTTGGCGGTAAAGTTTCAGGAAAGGAAAATATTCCCAAAAAAGGAGCATATATACTAGCTGGTAACCATTTAAGCAATTATGATGCTTACATGTTATATAAAGCTACTAATAGACCTATTCATTTTTTGGGAAAAAAGGAACTGTTTGATGGCTCATCTGCTTGGTTTTTCAAAATGATGCATCTAATAAGAATAGATCGCTCTCAAAAAAATCCAGAAGCAAAGAAGGAAGTAATCGATTTATTAAATAGAGGAAAAATTATTGGAATTTTTCCCGAGGGAACATATCATAAAAAAGATTTGATATTACCATTTAAACCTGGAGTAATTAGTTTTGCTGAAAAAACTGGGGTTCCAATTATTCCTTTTGCAATGAAATCTAATTGGAAATTTCGTTCCCATCCTAAAATAGTATTTGGCAAACCAATATACGTAGAGAAGATAAAAGACGAAGATAAAGTTAAATACTTAGAAGATGTTGTTAGAAAAATGATTATAAAATTAAATAAAACAGATTAATAAATAATCTGTTTTATTTTATGAATCTATTAACTATGAAAATTATTAATGCTGCTCCAACAACGGAAGTAATGATTGTTCCAAGGTAACCATCAGCAACAGAAATAGGTAATAATCTAAAAATGAAACTGCCGACAAAACCACCAGCAATACCTAAGATGATATTTCTAATTAAACCACCTTTTGAACCCATTATTAATCCGGCTAACCATCCAGATACAGCACCAATTAAAATGGCTACTAAATAATGCATCTTTTCCTCCTAATCATAATATAACATATTATTTGTCATTTGTTAATATTCATATTTTTGAATTATTTCTGCATCATCAAAATGTATTTTCTCATGACCAATTATTTGATAGTCTTCATGACCTTTACCTAAAACTAGTAATATATCATTATCTTCCATCATTTCAATCCCTTTTATAATGGCTTTCTTTCTATCATGGATAATCTCATAATTGTCACTATGAACTCCTTTAATAATATCATCCATTATTTTAACTGGATCTTCTGTTCTAGGATTATCATTAGTAAATATAACATAATCAGATAGTTTTGTAGCAATATCACCCATAATAGGTCTTTTAATTGGGTCTCTATCGCCACCACAGCCTATAATAGTTATTATCCTATTTTGTTTTAATTCTAAATAAGCTTCAATAACTTTTTGAACAGCATCCGGAGTATGAGCATAATCAACTATTGCATATCCTTTACCAACTTTATAAGTTTCGCATCTTCCTTTAGGAGGGTAGATATCTTTAGTTATTTTTATTAATTCATTTAATTCAAAACCAATACTGTTTAAGATTCCAACGCAAGTTAAATAATTATATATATTAAATTTACTTGTTAAATTAGTTGTTACATTATAAGTTTTATTATCATAAGAGAATTCTAAATTAGTTTTATTTGGTAATATTTCATAATTAACTATTTTATAATCACCATTTAAACCATAAGTTTTATAATTTGGATATTTATTCATAAAACTTTGGGAAGCTTTATCATCACTATTAAGTATCATTACGCCATCTTTAGTTAGATAGTTTGTTATTTTTAATTTTTCATTTAAATAAGCTTCCATTGTCTTATGATAATCCAAATGATCTTCAGTTAAGTTAGTGAAAGCTCCACATATTAGTTTTAATCCTTTAATTCTTTCATATGATAGAGCATGACTAGATACTTCCATAACTAAGTATTCAACATTATTATCTCTAGCGTCCATAAGTATCTTATATAGAGTCAAAATATCTGGAGTAGTATTATTCATGATTTGATAATAATCTTTTCTATAATAGCCAATAGTGCCTAAATATGCTGCATTTTTATTTAATTTAAGTAACATTTGATATGTTAAAAAACAACTAGTAGTTTTACCATTAGTTCCAGTAATTCCAATAATTTTTATTTTATTAATTTCATTTTTATATTCTTTAACTAATATATCATCTAAATATTTTTTTGTATCTTCAACTTTTTCATAGGGCACACTTATATTTAAATCTTTTTCACTAATTATTTTAGAAGCTCCATTTTTAATAGCTTCTTCTATATATTCGTGACCATCGACAGTGTGCCCCTTGATAGCTACAAACACTTGTCCTTTTTGAACTAATTTTGAATTTGTTTCATATTTTAACATTATTATTCACCTCTTATAAATAATATATAATTAAAGTATACCATAGAATAATAAAAATAGGTGTGTTATAATACTTTTGAAAAAGGTGATATTATGAAAAAGATAATTTTAACTGGTGATAGACCAACAGGAAAACTTCACTTAGGGCACTACGTTGGTTCTTTAAGAAATCGAGTTAAATTACAAAATAGCGGTGATTATGACGAAATATATTTGATGATTGCAGATAGTCAAGCATTAACTGATAACTTTGATAATCCAGATAAAGTTCGTGATAATGTTTTAGAAGTGGCACTATTTTATTTGGCGTGTGGAATTGATCCAGAAAAAACTCATATTTTTATTCAATCTCAAATACCAGCATTAACAGAGTTAACTTTTTATTATATGAATTTAGTTACAGTATCAAGATTGTATCGTAATCCGACTGTTAAACAAGAATTGGGTCTAAGAGGATTTGAAGAATCTATTCCTTCTGGATTTTTAAATTATCCGGTTAGTCAAACAGCTGATATCACTGCATTTAAAGCTACAACTATACCAGTAGGTGAAGATCAATTACCAATGATTGAACAAGCAAGAGAAATAGTTCATTCATTTAATAGAATTTATGGAGAAACTTTAGTTGAGCCTAAGGAATTACTGCCAGAAAGTAAGACTGCTAAAAGATTACCTGGAATTGATGGAAAGAGCAAAATGAGTAAAAGCTTAGGTAATTGTATATATTTAGACGATAGTGAAGAAGATATTAGAAAAAAAGTAATGCAAATGTATACAGATCCTGATCATATTAAAGTAACGGACCCAGGCAAAATCGAAGGAAACGTTGTTTTTACTTATTTAGATGTATTTTGTTCACCTGAAGATTTTGCTAAGTATTTGCCAGAGTATAACAGTTTAGATGAATTAAAAAGTCATTATCAAAAAGGTGGTTTAGGAGATGTAACAATTAAAAAGTTCTTAGCTAACATTTTATGTGATACAATCAAACCTATTAGAGAAAAGAGAGAAGAATTGGTTAAAGATTTAGATTATGTATATGATGTATTGAAAAAAGGAACTGAGATTGCTAATAAAAAAGCAAATGAGACTTTGGAAGATGTTAGAAAACACATGAAAATAGATTACTTTGATAATGAAAAGTTTTTAGAAGAAATGAAGGATAAGTTTAATTAACTTATTCTTTTTAATTGTTGATTATTTTTTTTTATTAGTTTATACTTAACATATAGAATAGAAAGTGAGATTTAATGAAAAATATTATCAGTCATCATAAAGTAATATTATCTTGTATATTCATAATTATTTCATTATGTTGTGCTTTTCTATTGTATAAAACTCATCAAAATAGGTTAGAATTAAAAAAACTTGCTATGAAACAAAATGGAATAGCTATATATGTTAAACAAAATGGTAGTTATATTAGATATAATAATGAAACTTTTCCAACAGGAAAAACTCTAAATACAACGAAATCAGTGTGTTTAAATAATAATGGCGATATAGTAAATGTTCCTTTTAGCGCTAATAGCAATAAAATAACGATAACTAGTGATGGGACAGCATATTGCACATTATATTTCGATTAGTATTTTATTGAGATTAATAATCTCTTTTTTATTGAAAAAATCTTGCATTTTTGATATCCTATATAATAGGAGAAGGTAGGTTATGGCTAGTTTAGGTGATCATTTTAAAATTGATGCAGAAAAGCTAATTAGTGATAGTAAATATACCTTTAAAGGGGTTAATTATCGTATTACTATTTTAACTGATCGTTTAATCCGTTTTGAATATTCTCTAGACGGAAAGTTTTATGATGGCGCGACTGAATTAGTTCATAATAGAACGTTTTCAAACTCTCCTAAAATAAAAACTGAGCAAGATGATAAATTTTTAGTTATAACTACCAAATACTTTGTTTTACAATATGCTAAAGAAAAACCATTTAAGGGGCCATCTTTTGCTCCGGATTCTAATTTGAAAGTTAAATTAGTTAATACTGATAGAATATGGTATGTAAATCATCCGGAAGCAAGAAACTTTAAAGGAAGCGCTTTTAGTCTAGAAGAGTATGGTTATGATACCCCTTTAGGAAAAGGCTTGTATTCAACTGACGGATTTGCTTACTTAGATGATTCTCGCTCTATGCGTATTAATAAAGATGGTTTATTAGAGCCTAGTGATAAAAAATATCAAGATTTTTACTTATTCATTTATAGAAGAGATTTTGGGTTATGTTTAAAAGATTACTTTACTTTAACTGGAGAACCACCTTTAATACCAAGATATGCTTTAGGTATATGGTGGAATAAAGATCAAATATATAGTTATGAAGACACCAAGAAATTGGTTCAAGCCTTTAATAAACATGAAATTCCTTTATCTGTTTTATTACTTAGTGAATTTTGGCATAAAAAGGATGCAAGCAATTATAATTTATATAAAACAGGTTATACATTTAATAATAAATTGTTTCCAAATCCTAAGGATTTTACAAAATATATGCATGAAATTGGAGTTAGAATTGGCCTAAATCTTGATGGAATTGAGGGTATCAATGATATGAATGAAGGATACTCAAAGATGTGTGAAGATTTGGGCATTGAAAAAGGAAATGTTATTCCTTTCAAAGTTCTAAACTCAGATTTTATTATTAGTTATTTTAAAAATTTAATTGAACCATTATATGAAACTGGAGTAGATTTCTTTTGGATAGATAGTCAAGATGAATTAACTACTAGAATTTTAGATTATTATCATTTTAATGATTATAAAAAATTTCAAGATAAAAGAGGTATGTTATTATCTAGAAATGGTGGTAAAGCATCTCATTTATATCCAGTTCATTATTCTGGGGAAACTCAAGTTGGTTGGAAAACTTTAAAATATCTTCCATCATTTAATTCCAGTGCTAGTAACATTGGACTTTCTTGGTGGAGTCATGATGTTGGTGGATACAAAAACGGAGTTGAAGATAGCGAATTATATTTGCGATATGTCGAGTTTTCAACATTTAGTCCAATATTTAGATTTAGTTCTCGAAGAGGAATATATTATAAAAGAGAACCATGGCGTTGGGATATGAAAACATATACTATCGTTAAAGAGTATTGTGAATTAAGACATAGACTAATTCCTTATTTATACACTGAGGGATATAAATATAGAACTAATTTTTTACCAGTAATTCAACCATTATATTATTATTATCCGGAATTAGTCGATGAACCTGATTACAAAAATGAATATTATTTTGGCACCGAGTTATTAGTGGCTCCGATTACTAAACCTAAAGACGAAGTCATGAATAGAAGTGTAGAAAAGATATTCCTACCTAAAGGAATATGGTATGATTTTAAAACTGGTAAGAAGTTTGTAGGAAACAAAAGATATATATCATTCTATAAAGATGAAGATTATCCAGTGTTTGCTAAAGCAGGATCAATAGTTCCTTTGAGTATTATTAAAGATAATTTGAATGATACTTCTTCTCCTAAGAGAATGGAAATACAAATTTTCCCTGGAAAGAGTAACATTTATCGATTATATGAAGATGATGGCTATTCATCACTATATGAAGAAGGTTTCTATGTTATTAATACAATAGATTTCAATTATGCTAGTGATAATTATCAATTGACTATTCAACCAGTTGAGGGAAAAACAGGTATAATTCCTGATAATAGAGATTATCGCATTAGATTTAGAAATACTAGAGAGCCAGAAAAAGTAGCAGTAGATATTAATGGCAAAAAGATGGAAGGATTTAAATCATATGTAGATGATAATGACTTTATTATAGATATTAAGAATGTAGATACTAAAAAGCAACTAAATATTAGTTGCATGGGAAATAATATCGAAATAGATGCAGTTAGAATTGTCAACGAAGATATTAATGAAATTATTAATGATTTAAAAATAGAGACATATTTAAAGGAAAGAATTGCAGCAATCATATTTGGAGAAGAACCAATTAATCGAAAGAGAATAGCAATTAGAAAATTAAGAAGTGTTGGTTTAAGAGAAGTATTTATAAAAATGTTTATTAAACTTCTTGAATATATTGAGCAAATTTAATATAATAAAAGCGCAGATGAAGAAAGAGTATTAGTAATATTATTCTTTTATAGAGAGTTAGTGGCTGGTGAAAACTAATAAGAAAATATTATGAACTTGCTTTTGGATGTGTTAGGTTAGTCGCTATATAGACATTGAGCAAAAAATAAAGGTGGTACCGTGAGTTTATCTCACCCTTTGGGAACCATCTTTTTTATTTAGGAGGAATTATGGATAAAAGGGAAGCTTCTATAATAGTATTTTTAGTTTTACTATTAATTATATTCTTAGTAGATTATTTTTTAGTAAAGAGAAGGTATTTGAAAAAATACTTGGGTAAAAAGGAGAGCAAAAAGAATAATGAACTAATGGAGATATCATACTTAGTTGCTAAATTTAATTTGGATAAGAGTAAATTAAATATGCATTATTTATTAATAGAGATATCTTTAATAAATGCCTTTATTATGTCTACAGTTATAGTTATAATGTTAGTTTTAAATATCTTTATTCTTCTTAAATTACTAATTGGTTTTATATTATTATTTGCATTAATTTACTCAATGTATGAAATATTAGGTAGACGCTTAGTCAAGAAAGGAATGACAAAATAATGAATTTTAAAGTTATAGAGAAAAAATGGCAAGATTATTGGGATGAAAAAGAAACCTTTAAAGCCAACAACGGTGATAAAAAGAAACATTATTATATTTTAGTAGAATTTCCTTATCCTAGTGGTTCAGGATTACATGTTGGCCATGTCAGAGGATATACAGCTCAAGATGCAATAGCCAGAATGATGCGCTTACAAGGATATAATGTTTTATATCCAATGGGTTGGGATGCTTTTGGTGCCCCAGCCGAACAATATGCAATTAAAAATCATATTCATCCTAAAGAAGCTGTTAAAGAAAATATTAAAACATTTAAAGCACAAATGAAATCTTTAGGTTTTTCATTCGATTGGTCCAGAGAGTTTTCAACTACTGATCCAGAGTATTATAAATGGACTCAATGGCAATTTTTAGAGTTTTATAAACATGGCATGGCTTATAAAGAAACTATTCCTGTTAACTGGTGTCCTACATGTAAAAGTGTTTTATCTAATGAAGATGCAGCTGGGGGAGTATGTGAAAGATGTGGTAGCAAAGTTGTTCAAAAGAAAAAAAGCCAATGGATGTTAAAAATGAGTGATTACTCAGAAAGCTTATTAAAAGGCTTGGATGATACAAACTTTGCTCCTAAGGTTAAATTAGGTCAAATTAATTGGATTGGTAAAAGCGAAGGCGTAGAAGTAGATATTGATATAGTCGGAGGAGGAAAATTCTCAATATTTACAACTTGTATTGAAACTATCTATGGAATTACATTCTTTGTCTTAGCGCCAGATGGCAAATTAATTCAAGAATTAATGCCTAGAGTTGAGAATAAAAAAGAAGTTGAAGATTATATTAAAGAAACATTAACTAAGTCAAATATGGATAGAACGGAATTGAATAAAGGTAAAACTGGTGTCTTAGTTAAAGGTATTAAAGCAATTAATCCGGTTAATGGCAAAGAAGTTCCAATATTTTTGGGAGATTTTGTTTTAGGCGATTATGGAACTGGAGCAGTAATGGCTGTCCCTAGTCATGATCAAAGAGATTTTGAATACGCTATTGAACATAATATTGAAATGATTCAAGTTATAGATGGTAAAGATACCAAGGAGAAAGCTTATGAAAAAGGAGAATATTTAGAAAGTAATTCGCACTTAATCAATAGTGGTGATTTTAATGGTTTAACTGTTTTAGAAGCAAAAGAAAAGATAACAGATTATTTAGTTAAGAAGGGAATTGCTCGTAAGACTAATAACTATAAAATGCGTGATTGGATATTCTCGCGTCAAAGATTTTGGGGAGAGCCAATTCCAATGATTAATTGTCCAAAATGTGGTTGGGTTCCAATGGATGAAAAAGATTTACCACTTCTTTTGCCTGATGTTGCAGAATATGAGCCTACTGAAGATGGTGAAAGTCCGTTAGCAAATATAACGGAATGGGTTAATTGTAAATGCCCTAAGTGTGGTGGAGATGCTAAAAGAGAAACTGATACAATGCCAAACTGGGCAGGATCTAGTTGGTATTTCTTAAGATTTATGGATCCAAACAATGATAAAGAATTTGCTTCAATGGACGCTATGAAATATTGGGGCAAAGTAGATTGGTATAATGGAGGAATGGAACATACAGCAAGACACTTATTATATGCTAGATTCTGGGTTCAATTCTTATATAATATAGGTTTGGTTCCTAATAGTGAAATGATTTGGACAAGAGTGTCTCATGGAATGGTCTTGGGCCCTGATAATCAAAAAATGAGTAAGAGTAAAGGCAATGTTATAAATCCAGATGATATAGTTAAAGAGTATGGGGCTGATACACTACGTATTTATGAATTATTTATGGGAGATTATCAATTGGCAGCTCCATGGAGCACAGATTCGTTAAAAGGATGTAAAAGGTTTGTCGATAAAATAATTAGATTAAAAGATAAAATAAATGATAAAGAAGGATTTAGCGAAGACTTAGAAGTTAATCAAAATAAAACTATTAAAAAAGTAGAAAATGATATTATGAATATGGGTTATAATACCGCAATATCAAGTTTAATGATTTTAGCTAATAGTTATGATGAAAAAGAATCTATTACTAAAGAGGATTATCGTTTGTTGTTAACTTTACTTAATCCCATAGCGCCTCATATCACTGAGGAATTAAATGAACAAATAGGTTATAAACCTATTTGTGAAAGCGCTTGGCCAGTTTATAATGAAGAAAAAACAATAGATAAAGAATTTAAAATTGGTATCCAAGTTAACGGGAAATTAAGAGGAGAAATATTAATAGCTAAAGATGAAGATAAAGATGAAATAATAAAAAAAGCTTTAGCTGAGGCAAATGTTCAAAAACATTTGCAATACAAAGAAATTGTTAAAACAATAGTTGTTCCAAACAAGATTGTTAACATAGTTGCAAAAGACACTGTTTAGTCAGTGTCTTTTGTGTGTTAATTAACTGTAAAATTGTCATTACATTTATATTGCGAATGTAAACTTGCCGTATTAAATGATATAGTATTAGTATAGTAGGTGAGCATATGAAGAGAGTAATTAGCTTAGTATTAATAATTCTGTTAATTGCATGTCTTTCTATGCTTTTATACAATAATATTAATGTTGTTGTCGCTAATATTTCTAAAAATAATTCTGTTGGAATTAATACTTTACATAAAGTTAAAGAATTTGTTAGTGATATGGTTGTGGATAGTGTTATAAATAAAGATGAAGAGATATACTTTGATTCTTTAGGAACAAAAACAATTACTATAAAATATAAGAATGGATTTGGTGTTTTAAAAAATAAAAAAGTAAAAGTTCAAGTTGTTGATGAAGAAAATCCAATAATAAACTTTAAAAAAGAACTAATAGTTGAGGAAGATTCTAATGTAGATATATTAAAAGACATAACTGTTGTAGATAATTCTCAAGAAACAATAAAACCAATATTAATTGGAAATTACAATATAGAAAAAGTTGGAACATATAAAATGCAACTAAATGCTGAAGATTCAAGTGGTAATAAAACAACTGAAGAATTTAATCTTGTGGTTGAAGAAAAGAAAATAATTCCATCTCCAGATGCCTATTATGTCATTCTTAATAAAACTCAAAATACTTTAATGATTTATTATAAAGATAAAAATGGAGAATATACAAAGTTGAGAAGGGTGTTTGTAGTCTCGGCAGGGAATGCCACTCCAGTTGGGGTATTTACTACTAGCACTAAAACAGAAGTAATTTCTTTCTCGGGTGGGGCATATGGAAGATATGCGACTCGAATCTATAAATCTATTTGGTTTCATTCAGTTCCTTATAATGGTAGACCTGCAAAGGGTGGGGATTGGAACATGCTTAGCTATAAAGAATATAATAAACTAGGTGATTTGGCATCGCATGGATGTGTTCGTTTGGCAGTAAAAGATGCAAAGTGGATATATGAAAATATAGCTCCAGGAACTACAATAGAAATAATTGAAAGCGATTCTTTACCTGAAGGAGTAACAAAACCTGCAGCAATAAAAATAGATGTTGATAGTTCCTCTCGCGGTTGGGATCCGACTGATCCGTCTCCAAAAAATCCTTGGAATAATGATATTGATTAATGATAGTTATTTTGTTATATTAAATTTTGATTAGAGGGACATTATGGCTGAAAATGTTAAAAAGAAAGTAAATAAGACTAAAAAAAGTAGTTCACCTAAAAATAATAATAGCAAGTCACCTAAAAAGAAAAGTTCTAGTTCTAAAAAGGTAACAAGTAAAGGCACTACTAAAACAAAGAAGAAAACCGGAACTAATAAAAATGTTAGTTCTAAAAATAAAGGCAAAACTACGCAAACAAAAACTAGTTCTAAGACAGTTAAAAAGAAAAATACTGCTAAAAAAAGTGTGCCTAAAAAAGAGAATATTAATATAGAAACAACTATAGAGGAAATAAAAAAAGAAAAAAATCCTTTAAGAATGATAATTATTATTTTATCGGCTTTAGGAATAATATCAACTTCTTCCTTGGCATATTTTAATCAATCTAAGGTTGAAGTTAATTTAAAAAAAGAAAATGTGTTAGAAATTAATGAAAAATATGCACTATCATCATTTGTGGAAAGTGTTGTCAATTGTGAACAAATAAATAAGAATAAAAAAGTAAGTTTTGATAGTTTGGGGGAAAATAAAATAACTTTAAGTTTTAAAGATAAAAATAAAAATAATATTACTAAAGAGGCTAAAGTTAAAGTTGTAGATACTAATCCACCAGAAATAAAGTTTAAAGATAAGATAACTGTTACTGAAGGAGATAAAGTTGACTTATTAAAAGGTGTTATAGTTACTGATAATTCTAAAGAAAAAATAGAAGCTAAAATAGATGGTAAATACAATATTAAAAAAGCTGGAACCTATAAATTGAAATATGTAGCAAAGGATTCTAGTGGAAATTCTAAGGAAGTTGATTTTACCTTAGTGGTAGAGCCCAAGAAAGTTGAGATAAAACCTCCAAAAAATGAAGATAAAAGTTGGACAACTTCCAAGGGGTATAGTGCAGTGACTAAAAATGGTATTACCTATATAAATGGAGTTTTAGTTGTTAATAAAACTTATTCTTTACCAGATTCATATAATCCAGGTTTAAACTCAACTGTTAAAAATAAAGTTGATGAATTGTTTGCTGCTGCTAAGGAAGCTGGATTTGATTCTATGTCTATAGGAAGTGGTTTTAGATCTTATAAAACCCAAAAGAGCCTTTATAATAGTTATGTTAAAAGAGATGGCCAAACAAAAGCAGATACATATTCAGCACGTCCTGGTCATTCTGAGCATCAAACAGGATTAGCCGTGGACATTTGCCACAAAGGATACTCTTGTATAACTAGTGCATTTGATGGAACGCCTCCAGCAATATGGTTAAATGATAATGCATATAAATATGGATTTATTATTAGATATCCTCAGGGAAAAAGTAATGAAACAGGTTATAAGTATGAATCATGGCATTTAAGATATGTTGGGGAGGATTTAGCAACTAAATTATATAATGATGGTAATTGGATAACTTTAGAGTCTTATTTTGGAATAACAAGTCAATACAAATAGAAAAGCATATGCTTTTCTTTTTTCAACAAAAGCAATAAGTTTTCAACATTTTTGAGAATAATCTTGTGTATAAAATAATCTTAATTTATAATAATTAAATGAAAGGTGAAGCATATGGAAACAGGAAACTTATTGCCGGCAGATAGATACATTGTTATTAATAAAAGTGTTCTATCAGATACCGATAGACAAATTATAATTAATTTATATGAACCTTTACTAGGTTCTTTAGCGGTATCCCTATACTTTACTTTTTGGAATGATATAGATACTTTAACTATGATGAGCAATGATTTAATTCATCATCATTTAATGACAGTTTTAAAAAGTGGAATTGGGGGAATAAAATTAGCCAGAGAATCTCTTGAGGCTTTTGGTTTATTAAAAACTTATATAAAAGAGGGAAGCGTTAATGATTATGTATATGAATTATATTCACCATTAACTCCTCAAGAATTCTTTAATCATCCAATCTTAAATATAGTTTTATATAATAATATTGGTGAAAAAGAATATGAAATGTTAAAAACAAAATATAAACTACCTAAGGCCGATTTAAAGGAATATCATGAAATAACTAAAAAGTTAGATGATGTATATGATACTTCTAAATGGACATTATCTAACGACCTACGGGATAAGACTACCAATAGTATAATGGTTGATTCAAGAATAAATTTTGATGAAATTATGGCTAGTATTTCTAAAAATATGATTAATGAAAGAGCATTTAATAAAAAAACTAGGGAGTTTATTAATAATTTAGCTTTTATATACAACATAGATACTTTAAAGATGACTGAATTAATTAGAAGTGTTTTAAATGAGTATGGAAATATAGATAAAAATGGTTTAAGAATATTAGCAAGAAAAGACTATCAATATATAAAAGGAACATTACCAACTTTAGTTTATAGAACTCAACCTGATTATTTGAAAAATCCCTTGGGAGATAATTCCCGTAAAGGGAGAATTATTAATATTTTTGAAAATACATCTCCTTATGATTTTTTGAGACATAAATATCATGGTGCTAAACCTACTGCCAAAGATTTAAAACTATTAGAAAAATTAATTCTTGATTTGGAATTATCTCCCGCAGTAGTAAATGTCTTGTTAGACTATGTTTTGATAAAAAACAATAATCGCTTAGTAGAAGATTATGTAGAACAAATTGGAGCTTATTGGAAAAGGGCTGGTATTAAAACTGCTAAAGACGCTATGGAATTTGCTGAAAAAGACTATAAGAAAACGCAACAAAAGATGCCTCCAAAAGTTAAAGAGAAGAAAACAGTTGGAACCCCAATTTGGTTTGAAAAGAAAATACAAGATGAAAATCTAAATGAAGAGGAAGAAAAGTATTTAAAAGACTTATTGAAGGAGTTTAATTAATGAAAGTAGCTAGTAGTAAAGAGTATGTTTTAGAACAAAATAAAACATATGAAGAAGAATTAAAAAAAGATGAATTTAAAGCCTTGGTTAAAAAACTACATATTAGTGAAAAAGAGGCTAAAAAGAATGCAATTAAAATTAGTGATTGTTTAGAAGAATTAGCTAATTGTAAAAATTGTAAGAGTTTATATAGTTGTAAAAATAAAGTGAAAGGGCATGTATATTTTCCAGATAATAATACTAGTTTTTTAACCTTTTCTTATACTCCTTGCAAATATCAAAAGAAAGAATTTGAAAAAATTAAAGAAACTAATGAAAGTATATTAGATAAAGCAAGAATTAAAGATATTAAACCAACTAAAAATAGACTAGAAGTTATTAAATGGATAAAGGAATATTATGATAAATATGATCCAATAACAACTAATAAAGGATTATACTTGCATGGTAATTTTGGAACAGGAAAAACATTTCTATTAGCAGCACTATTAAATGAATTAAAGAATAAATATCAAGTAAATACAGAAATAGTATATGTTCCAGAATTACTAAGGCGATTAAAAGAAAATCTAAGTTTAGTTGGAGATAAGCTATATTATTTAGAAAATGTAGATATTCTTTTATTGGATGACCTTGGGGCTGAAAAAGTTACTGATTGGGGTAGAGATGAAATATTAGGAACTATCTTACAAACAAGAATGAATAAGGGAATGCCAACATTCTTTACATCAAATTTAAACATAAGCGAATTAGAACGTCACTTAAGCTTAACTAAAGAAAATGAGGATTTAGTTAAGGCTAAAAGGCTTATCGAAAGAATAAAGTATTTAACAGATGATATTGAATTATTAGGGAATAACTACCGCGAGTAGTTATTTTTTAAAACATTTGTTCGTTTTAGTATTGACATTATTTTTTCTTTAGGATACAATTAATTTATCAGAAAGTGTATTAATAATAAGAAAGGAAAAAAATGAAAGCAAAAGAAGAAAAAAATACAGATAAAGCATTAGAACAAGTTTTAAAAGACATAGAAAAACAATTTGGTGCTGGTGCAATTATGAAATTAGGGGCTGAAGAACATATTAAAATAGATGTAACTAGCAGTGGCTCAATAGCACTAGACGTTGCTTTAGGAGTTGGGGGATTTCCTAAAGGAAGAATTATTGAAATATATGGTCCTGAATCTTCAGGGAAGACAACTATAGCTTTACAAGCCATAGCTGCAGCTCAAAAGGCAGGAGGAAGAGCAGCATTTATTGATGCTGAACATGCATTAGATCCAGTTTATGCTAGAAGTTTAGGCGTTGATATTAATGAACTGCTATTATCTCAACCAGATACTGGAGAACAAGCATTAGAAATATGTGATGCATTAGTTAAAAGTGAAGCGATAGATATAATAGTTATAGACTCAGTGGCAGCATTAGTTCCTCAGGCTGAAATAGATGGAGAAATGGGAGATAGTCATGTTGGCTTGCAAGCAAGATTGATGTCTCAAGCATTAAGAAAGTTATCTGGAACACTTAATAAAACAAGCACAACTGCAATATTTATAAATCAATTAAGAGAAAAGGTTGGAGTTCTATTTGGGAATCCAGAAACTACTCCAGGGGGAAGAGCATTAAAGTTCTATTCTAGTGTTCGTTTAGATATTCGTCGTGGTGAACAGATTAAACAAGGCGATCAAGTTCTAGGAAATAGAACTAACATTAAAGTTGTTAAAAACAAAGTTGCGCCGCCTTTTAAAACAGCATGTGTAGACATTATGTATGGCGAAGGAATATCTCATGAAGGAGAACTTGTAGATATTGGTAGTGAGATAGGAATAATCGAAAAAAGTGGTGCCTGGTATGCATACAGAGGAGAAAAAATAGGTCAAGGAAAAGAAAATGTTAAAGCTGTTCTAAGAGGAAATCCAGAAATGGCAATGGAAATAGAAGATAAAATATATGAGCATTATGGATTTGAAAAAGCTAAAAAGAATAAAACAGAAGATTAATTAATCTTCTGTTTTTTATATTAATGAGGCTTCATTTTAATATCACATTGACCCCAATGGGACTTGATGATATACTTTATATGTAAGAATGGATACCAATATTGGTAGGAGAATAATATGGATAATAGAAAAAAACTAGTAATATATTCGACAATAGTGTTTGTTGTACTTCTAATTTTAGTTCTGGGTGCTTCATATGCTTATTTCCAAGTTTCTTCAACAAATAGCTTTGGTTCAAAAACTATTAGTGCAACTACACCCGCCTTAGGAAGTGTATCTCTAGTTGGTGATAATAATTCATTATCACTAAATTTACGAGGCTCAGATATGATGAAAAAAACAGGAGATGTTACTTATTATGGAACAACTAGTGGAGTTCCTACTACTGATGTAACAAGTGTTCAACTTGCACATACAACAGTAAGTGGGGCAGGAACATTTAATTGTTCATATACATTAAATGTAGCAGCTACTGGAACCAATAATTTGTATACAGCATTCCAAGGATGGGGTAGTAAATCATATGGTCAAATATTATTAAATATAAATGGAACTGATTATGATTTTAGAACTACTAATTTATTTCCCATAACAATAAATGGAACGTTAAATGGAGTATCAAGTAGCAAACCAAAATATATAGAGGCATCCGTTAGAATGGTAAATAAGTATTCTTTAAATCAAGATGTATTACAAAATAAAGATATAACAATAACAATAACTGCAACTAGTTTTAGCTGCAGCGTTGCAACTCCTGTCTACTATGTATATGACGCAAATAAATCTTACCCTAAAATTTCTGATCCTTTAACAACTAATAATGGTTTAGATTATTATATAATGGGATATTCTGGCAGTTCTTATGATGAAGTGTGTGGTATATTTAGTGGAACAGAGTATTGTTTAGACCCATCTTATTTAAATAAAATAAATGTGGCAAAAACAGAAATGGAAGCTTTAGGCCTTACGTGCACTATGTATGACGAAGATGCTATAACGTGTGGAAGTTTTAGTTCAGTCTGGTGTAGTGTAAATGCTGACATATATGGAACTGTATCTTGTGGATCTTATTCTAGCCATAGTCTTTGCGCAATAGGTGAAAACAGCGAATGTTCTTATGCCTCAGTTTAGTTTAATTTTTGAACTATTATTTTTGCTGTGAATATCATTAAACTAACACAATAAAATAATTGCTAATCGTTATAAAATGATTTTTATAACGATTTTTGTGTTCAACAAATGGTCAAATCGAGAAAATTAAACTTGATAAAAGTTATAATAGCATATATAATGAAGTTATAGATAATTATATTAATTGTAATCTATAAAAAATTAGAAATGGAGAGAGAAAGATGGATAATGTAGCCGTAACCATCTTGATTCTATTTCTTGGAATTATAATTGGAGCAGTAATTGTCTTTGTAGTAAATAAATTAAAAGGCGTTAATGCTCAAAATAATGCTAATAAATTATTGGAAAATGCTAAAAAAGAAGCTGATAAACATAAAAGAGATACTTTACTTGAATTAAAGGAAGAATCTTACAAACTAAAACAACAAACTAATGAAGAAATAAAAGAAAAGAAAAAAGAAATTAAAGAAAACGAAGACAGACTTATGTCTCGTGAAAATAACTTAGATAAAAGAGAAGAAATGTTACAAAAGCGTGACATGGCTTTAGAAGAAAAAGAAAATAATTTGTTAGTTAAGCAAGCAAGCTTACAAGAAAAAGAAGAAAAGATGGATAAACTTCTTAAAGAAGAAGTTCAAGAACTAGAAAAAATTTCGGGATTAAGCAAAGAAAAAGCACATGATTTAATTATGGCTAAAATTGAATCAGAAATGTCTTTAGAAATAGCAGAATATATCCGAGATGAAGAAGCAAAAGCTAAATTAGTTGCTAATGATAAAGCAAAGCAATTAATAGTAAGCAGCATGGAAAGATATGCTGATGACGTAGTTGGAACCCAAACTGTTTCAACAATAGATTTACCTAATGATGAAATAAAGGGTAGATTAATTGGAAGAGAAGGAAGAAATATTAGAACATTTGAAAGTGTTACAGGAGTAGATTTAATAATTGATGATACTCCAGAAACTATCGTGTTATCTTCTTTTGATCCACTAAGAAGAGAAATAGCAAAAATAACTATAGAAACTTTAATTAAGGATGGAAGAATTCATCCAAGTAGAATTGAAGAAGTATATGATAAAACATGTAAGGATGTTATGAATAAGATTACCGAAATTGGTAATAATGCAATTACTGATTTAGGTATTACGAAAATGGATCCAGAATTAATAAATCTAGTTGGTAAATTAAATTTTAGAACTAGTTATGGTCAAAATGCTTTGAAGCATTCAATCGAGGTTGCTAACCTTTGTGGATTAATGGCTTCAGAATTAGGCGAGAATGTTACTTTGGCAAAAAGAGCTGGATTATTACATGATATTGGTAAATCAATAGATTTTGAAGTTGAAGGAAGCCATGTTGAAATTGGTGAACAAATTGCTAAAAAATATCATGAATCTGAAGTAGTAGTTGATGGAATTGTTTCTCATCATGGTGACAAAGAAGCTAAATCTGTAATTGCGGTTTTAGTTTCAGTCGCTGATACACTATCTGCAGCAAGACCTGGAGCTAGAAATGATTCATTAGAAAATTATATTAAACGTTTAGAACAACTAGAAGAAATCGGACAATCATTTGAAGGCGTTGAAAAAGCATATGCAATGCAAGCTGGAAGAGAAATTAGAGTAATGGTTAAACCTGATGAAATTGATGATTCAAATAGTTATAAGATTGCTAGAGAAATGAAAGAGAAGATTGAATCAGAGATGCAATATCCTGGAACAATTAAAATTACAGTCATTAGAGAAACTAGAGCACAAGAAGAAGCAAAATAATGCTTCTTTTTTTGATAAAAAAATAACCTAGTATCTAGGTTATTTTAATATTTTATAATTTGTTTTCTTTTGTAAATTCTTTTCAAAATGTAATTTTGTATCATATACTGCTTTTAAATGAATTCCGTGACTAACAACTATTTTATCACCAGGCTTATAAATCAAGTTGTCAGCAGTATTTAACCAACCTTTAAAGTTCTTTTTATTAATCTTAGGAACTTTATATTTGCTTCCTTCTTTTTTCAAATATTTTTCTTTATTATTTTCAGTTATTATATCTTCACTAGTTGTAACCATCCAATAGCGGTCATTATTCTTAGTTATTGGTGGTGTAATCATTGAAGGATTAATAATAAATCCATATATATACTTCTTAAATGTATCTAAATCTACTAATTTATTATTAATTAAATAACCTGCTTCTTGAACTCTGAATCCTTTATATAAATAATATGGGAGAACATCTTCAAAATACGAGTAATCTAATAAATTGTTTTTATTTGCGAGAATTTGATGTTTTTCTTTTGGCCACTTGGCATTTTTATCAAATCCATATAAGTTAGATATCATAAGGGTTCTATCAGTTGTTAAAATATTATTTGCGAAAATATTATAGTATGTTGTTGAACCAACAAAATAGTATTTTACCTTTTTATAAATAGTTTCAATATTGGTTACAGAAACATTAACTAATTTATTGTTTTTAATTTTTGCTACATGAGTTCCTATTTTAAAGTTTTCATTATCAAGAATATTAACAAATAGATCTATGTCTGAATTATAAATAGCATGGTTTCCAACAAAGTCTATATAAGAATGATCAGAGAATGTAACCCTTGTAACTTGATCGGAAATATGCTCGCTTTCAATCCATAATGGATATTCATAAGTTAATTCTCCAGTATCATAGTTCCATACCGCCAGCAAATCATCATATCCTATATCCTCAATGTTTTTAGATGAACCATTAGCCAGTAGTATTTTTGTTCCTTCGGCTAAACAGGTTTGAGTTTGAACACCGGATGCTTCAATTGTTATATCTCCAATTACATGGTAAACATTTAAAACGTGTGAGTTAGTATTATAGTTATAAGCTGTTTGGGAAGAAGAACCACTTCGAAGGTTAGAAGTAGTTCCATTTGCATAGGTAATAGTCGCAGAACTTATAGATGATGGAGAGTTATAATCATTTCCAGCACCATTTAAGGTAGTATTGATATTACCATCATATGGAACATTAAATTTTACGGTTCTTACATTATTATTTGTAGTAGTAGTTCCATTTGTTGATGTAGCGTTAGTTAGAACTAAAGTAACTTCAAAGTTCCATTTATATTTTTCAGTAGTAGTTTTTGAACAATATCCTGAACTTGGTGAACATCCTGAAATGTCGGAAGCTGAAGCTTTATTATGAGCTTGGGCTCTATCTTCGCCATAAACTTTAAAGAAATAGTAGGTATCATCGGTTGGAACCGTAACTGTATAATTAACAACTGTATTATTTGCAGCACCATTTATAGTTACTTCATCAATAAATGTATCATTATTATTTCCATCAGAAGAATATATTTGTAAATAGTATTTATCTATAGGATTATCATCGTAGCCACTCCAAGAAACTCGTATTTCTTTTTGAGTGCTTGTAATAGTAGCAGTAACATTATTAATAACTGGTGGAGTGCTATCAGTAAGAGATGGATCAACATCAACACTTAAGCTTAAAACACCAATACTTGAAACATTACTATCATAATTAATATTAACGTTTAAATCACATGGCGATGACATAAAGTTGTTGCCATTATTGTTTTTAATATAGAAATCGTATGTATCAGTTGTATTTGCAGTAATGCTCATTGCCGAAATAGCATTTCCATTTGAGTCTACAATACTAAATCTATTATCATCTATTGAAAGTGTGAAACTTTTAGTTTCGTCGAATGAATTAACTACAGAAGCTACAAAATGAGCAGTAGTATTAGAACCGGTTAAGTTTCCTTGATTACTTCCATCTATAGAACCAGATACGATACCATTTTTTACAGTATCAACAGAAGTTTCTCCTTCAACGCCCCAAGATCCTTGTTCTTGTGGATAAATGTTAATAGTTAAGTAATATGTTTCGGTAGTCTTAGGTGGTATCGTAGAATTTAATACTTGATTACCATTAGCATCAGTTATTGTGTAGGTTACGTTAGGAACATTACCTGATCCAACAATTCTTGGAGTAAAATTAGTCGCTAATAGTTTTTGCTCTGATACTGAATCATTATTGATATCAATAGCATATTTAATAAAGAAATCTTGATTATAGTTGCTTTGGTTAACCGTAACACCTAAATCAAACGTTATTCCTTGGCCATCGCTAGTTATTACTGGGGCATTATTTTCAGTAACATTAGATATATCAGTCCTTGATATAGATACAATCTCTACATTTCCATCAGTTGCCATAGTAACTACAACATTAGATGTAACATCAGATATAGTTAATATATTATTGGTTGAGTTATAATTTCCTATAGCACCACTAACTAAAACAAATTCAGGAATACCAGTAGTGCTATTGAATGCGATAGTTCCACCTTCAGGTCCTATTCTTGAAATAAGTCCTGAAGTATCACCAGTAAAATCAACATATGTTACAGAGAACTTCCTTGTAACCACAACATTATCAGAAGCATTAGATAACGTTAGAGTAGGACTTGAATAAGTCGCTGAAGCATTAGTTACTGTAGTATCGGCAGGAATACCAGTAGAATTAGTAAATGTAATATTTTTAGTTTCACCATCTAAAATAGTAGAAGGCAAACTAGAAGTGTTTGAAAAACCTACATAATTTAGTGAATATACTTGTCTAAAATCAAAATCCATATTTACATTATAAGTAATATTACTACTATTATATCCATTAGGAGCATAACCAATTGTAACTTGAAGAGTAGTAGTTGATCCTAATTTACATTGATTAGTATTTGTGTCATCACATAAAGTATCTTTTAAATTATAATTTGAAATAGAATATGTTAAATTATTTGGTAATCCAGTTATATCTAATATTCCCATTTCTACATTACCAACATTTATAACAGGAATGTCATAAGTAACAGTAGAGTTTTGATTAGGTAAAACAATACTAGCATTAATATTACTAACATTGAATTCTTCCCAGTTGGTATAAGCTGATGAAGCAAAACTAGAAGCGCTTATATTAGTAATTCTAATATCTTTTTGAATACGGAAATAAGCACCAATACCACTTATATCTAAATTTGCCTGAAATGAAGAAAAACCTAAAGATAATAGGACACAACAAAATAAAACTAAAATAGTAATTAGTAGAGTAGAATTAAGCTTTTTTTCTTTTCCTTTATTTCTCTTCTTCATACATTGCTCCTATTATTCATAATAGTATTATATCATATATTTTGCATATTACTATATATATTATATATATAGTAAAAAAACTGATATTATTTTTTTATCAGTTTTTATTCTTCTTTTTTATTAACTTCCATTATAACAGGAAGAATAATAGGTCTTCTACCAGTTAAATCATTAATAAAAGGTAACAATTCTAAAATAATTTGATTTTTTAAGTCAGTATAGTTATATATAGAGTTTTTTAAGAAATTATTAACAATGTCAGCAATTTTATTTTCAATTTTATTCATTAATTCTTGATTTTCATTTACTAAAACAAAGCCTCTAGCGGTAACATTAGGTTTAATTAATAATTTTCTAGTTAAAGTATTAATATTTAATATTGAAATTAATATACCATCTTGACTCATTAACTTTCTATCTTTAATAACTATAGAACCAACATCACCAACTCTTGAGCCATCAACATATACATCTCCGGCTGGAACTGTTCCTTTTTTATATGCTTTTCCATCTAATAATTCAACAACTTCACCATTTGAACAAATAAATGTATTTTCTATTGGAATATCACACATTTCAGCAATCTTTGTATGCTGTTGTAACATTCTAAATTCACCATGCATAGGCATAAAGAATTTTGGCTTAATAATTCTTAACATCCATTTTAATTCCTCTAATTTAGCATGTCCTGAAGTATGAACATCACTAAATTCTGTATTAGTATAAACTCTTACTCCCTTTAAATATAATTTATTAATTGTTCTATTAATACTTTCAGCATTACCAGGAATAGGACTAGAGGAGAATATAACTAAATCATCAGGTAGTAAGGATACTTGTTTATGAGTTCCATTAGCTATCCTAGATAAAGCAGCCAATGGTTCTCCTTGAGAACCTGTGCATAATATACAAATCTCTGTTCTTTTCAAACTTTTAGCTTGATTAGCATCTATAAATATAGATTTATCAGTAATAAGTCCATTATTTAAAGCTAGTTCAATAGCAGCATCCATACTTCTACCAAAAGCTACAATCTTACGATTATATTTTTTACAAGTTTCAACAATATGTTTAATTCTATATATATTTGAAGCAAATGTAGCAATAATAACTCTACCAACATGCTTTCCAATTATATCATTTAAAGTATCATCAACTATAGACTCACTATTAGAAAAACCAGTAGATAAGGCATTGGTTGAATCGCTTAATAGTAGTGCAACTCCTTCGCTTCCTAAACTAGCCATTTTATGAATATCAGCCATAGGCCCTATAGGAGTTAAGTCAAATTTAAAATCTCCTGTTTCAAAAATAATTCCATTTGGAGTTCTAATAACAATAGCATAACTATCTGGAATAGAGTGAGTAGTATTAACAAATTCTAATTGGAAGTGTTTAAATTTGACTGTTAAATCTTTAGTTATAACTTCAATATTATCGTATTTAATATTTCTTTCTTCTAATTTTTTATCTATTAGATCTTTAGCTATTTTGGGAGCATAAATAACTGGAATATGAACTTGAGCTAATAAAAATGGTATTCCCCCAATATGGTCTTCATGACCATGCGTTATAAATAATGCTTTAATTTTCTTTTCATTTTGTTTTAAATAGGTGACATCTTGAATAACATAGTCAACTCCTAAAAGACCTACTTCTGGAAACATTACTCCAGCATCAATAATAATTATTTCGTCTTCATGAGTAATAACATACATGTTTTTACCAACTTCACCAAGACCACCTAAAGCCACTACGCTTGTTGCGCGAGAATCTTTCATAATTTCCCTCTTTCTTTTAATATAAAAGTTCTTTAACTACTAAATAGTATACAACAAAATATGAAAAAAGTCCATAAATTATCATTTTTATAATCATTTCAAAAGAATAATTACTTGTTTTGTAACTATTTTATTTTGTAAAAATGTAGTAAAATAATGTAAAATTTGTTATTATTAATTAGGAGGATACTTATTATGGGATTATTTGATAAATTAAAAAGTATTGTAATAAAAAAAGAAAGTGTAAAGGATAAAGAAGAATTAGAGGAAATAAAAGATTATGATGAAGGTTTAAAAAAGACTAGAGATAACTTTGTTTCTTCATTAAATATATTAGGAATAAAGTATACTAAGGTATCTGAAGAATACTTTGAAGAACTAGAAAATCTTTTAATCATGGCTGATATTGGTGTTAATACAGTTATGAAGTTCATGGAAAAATTACGTGATAGAGTAAAAAAAGAGAGTATTTCTGATACAGAATATTTAAAAGAAGTCATAGTAGATGAATTATTAGTTATATATGTTGAGGGAGAATCTTTATCAGATAAAATTAATATTAGTGAAGATGGTCCAACTGTAATTTTAATGGTTGGCGTAAATGGAGTTGGCAAAACCACTACCATAGCGAAACTTGCTCATAAATATATATCTGAAGGCAAAAAAGTAATGATGATTGCTGGTGATACTTTTAGAGCAGGAGCAGTTTCGCAATTGGAAATTTGGGCCGAAAGAACTAAATCTCTTTTCTACGGGAAAGAAGGCAGTGATCCTGCAAGTGTAATTTATGATGGCTTAGTTAAAGCTAAAGAGGAAAATGTTGATATTGTACTAATAGATACTGCTGGTAGATTGCAAAATAAAGTTAATTTAATGAAAGAATTAGAAAAAATAAATAAAGTAATTGGAACTCATATTAAGGGAGCTCCTCATGAAACTCTTTTAGTAATTGATGCTTCAACTGGTCAAAACGGAATTATGCAAGCTGAGGCTTTTAAAGAGATTACTGATATTACAGGAATAGTTTTAACAAAGCTTGATGGAACTGCTAAAGGAGGAATAGTTTTAGCTATTAAAGAAGAAGTTAATATTCCGGTTAAATTTATTGGCCTTGGGGAAAAAATGACGGATTTAAAACCATTTGATATAGAAAATTATATTTATGGTTTATTTAAGGATATGGTTTAATGGAAAAGTTTGTATACTATAATGAATTATATTTAATATATAAGGATTTGTTAAAAGATAATGCTAGAGATATATTTGATTTATATTATGGCGAAAACTTATCTATGCAAGAGATTGCAGACATAAAGAATATATCTAAATCTAGGGTAGGAATCATTATTAAAAATAGTGAAAAGCAATTAGAAAATTATGAAAAAGTATTGAATATATATAAAAATAAGAGTATTTTAATGGATATAATTAATTTGGATAATATTGATACAATAAAAGAAAGAATTAATCTGATAATTAAAGGAGAATAATTATGTTCGAATATATGGGAGATAGACTATCTAATGCGATTAAGTCGATTAGAGGAATGGGGAAAATAACTGAAGCTAATATAAATGATGCGATGAAAGAAATTAGAATGGCATTATTAGAAGCGGATGTAAACTACAATGTTGTTAAAGAGTTTACTAGTAAGGTAAAAGAAAAAGCTTTAGGTAGTGAAGTATCTAAAAGTTTAAAACCAGATGAATTATTTATAAAGATAGTAAAAGATGAATTAGTAGCATTGTTAGGTGAAGAATGGGCACCTTTAGATACTTCTTCAAAGTTTGCTATAGTTATGTTATGTGGATTACAGGGTAGTGGTAAAACTACTACAGCTGGTAAACTTGCTAATTTACTACGTAAAAAGTATAATCGTAAACCTCTTTTAATAGCAGGAGACGTTTATCGTCCTGCGGCAATAACTCAATTACAACAAATAGGAGATTCTTTAAATATTCCTGTTTGGAAAGAGGACAGCAAAGATGTTTTACAAATAGTAAAAAATGGTATTGAGCACGCAAAAGAAAATAATTTGGATTATGTAATTATCGATACAGCTGGTAGATTACAAATAGATGAAGAATTAATGCAAGAGTTAGTTTCTATTGCAGATAATATAGAATTAAATGAAACAATTTTAGTGTTGGACGCAATGATGGGACAAGACGCTATAAATGTTATTAATGGTTTTAATGATACTTTAAAATTAACTGGATGTATTCTAACTAAAATGGATGGAAATACTAAAGGTGGTGTAGCTTTATCATTAAGACATCTTACAAATGTCCCAATTAAATTTGTTGGTGATTCTGAAAAAATGGATGGATTATCTGAATTCTATCCTGAAAGAATGGCGGAAAGAATTTTAGATATGGGAGATATTCTTTCTATTGCTGAAAAAGTTGAAGGGGTTGTCTCGGAAGATGACGCTAAGGCCCAAACTGATAAATTGAAAAAAGGGACTTATAACTTAGAAGATTTCTTAACAAATTTAAAACAAATAAAAAAACTTGGGCCACTAGAAAATTTGTTAAAAATGATGCCTGGGGCTCGTAATATGGGACTTAATAATGTTTCTATAGATCCAAAAGATATGGCTCATATTGAAGCAATTATATTATCTATGACCCCTTATGAAAGAAGGCATCCAGAGGTTCTAAAAGCAACTCGTAAGCAAAGAATTGCTAAGGGTAGTGGTAGATCGGTTGAAGAAGTAAATAAATTATTAAAACAATTTGATATGATGAAGGATATGATGAAAAATATGAGTAATGGTAAAATGAAATTACCATTTTAGTCACTTATTCATCTAGAAGGAGTATATATGTGTGGAATTGTTGGTTATATAGGTGAAGATAAAGCTTTACCTAGAATTATTAATGGCTTGAAGCTATTAGAATATAGGGGGTATGATTCTGCTGGGTTATCTTTCGTTAAAGATAACAAAGTATTTATCGAAAAAGAAATAGGAAGAATTAAAAATCTAGAGGAGAAGATCAATCTAGATGAAAATACTAATATGGGTATAGGCCATACTAGATGGGCTACTCATGGAGAAGTTAGTAAAGTTAATTCACATCCTCATCGTGTAGGTAAATGGACAATAGTTCATAATGGTATTGTTGAAAATTATGTTTCAATTAAAGAAAAATTAATCAAGGAAGGATATAGTTTTCAAACAGAAACTGATTCAGAAATAGTTGCAGGATTATTAGATTATAATTATAAAAAAGAAAAAGATATATTGAAAACTATATCTAAGACTATTGGCGAATTAACTGGTTCATATGCTTTAGGAATTATTTGTGATGATGATTTAAATAGTATTTATGCGACTAGATGTGGAAGTCCATTAATCGTAGCTAAAGATAAAAATGGTTATTACTTAGCTAGTGATGTTCCTGCAATCTTAGATTGGACAAATAAATATGTTTTATTAGATGAAGATGAAATAGTTAAATTAACTAAAGATAATTATGAAGTTTATAATAAAGATTTAGTTAAGCAAAAGAAAGATATTTATACATTTGAAGGAAGTAGAAATGCTGCTGAATTAAATGGATATGAACATTACATGTTAAAGGAAATTCATGAAAGCAAAAAAGTTGTTCAAGATACTTTTAATTATTATGTAGAAAAAAATAGTTTTAAGAAAACTATGCCAGATTTTAAAAAGTATAAAAACATTCATATAGTGGGCTGTGGATCTGCTTATTATGTTGGTTATATAGCTAAATATTTAATTGAAGAATATGCCCATATTCCAGTATATGTAGAGGTTGCTAGTGAATATCGTTATAAAGATAACTTTTATGATAAAGAAACCTTAGTAATAATTATTAGTCAATCTGGAGAAACTGCTGATTCACTTGCAGCCCTAAGGAAAGCTAAAGAAGATGGTATTGATACTTTGGCTATAGTTAATGTAGTGGGATCATCTATTGCAAGAGAAGCTTTATGGACTTTATACATAAAAGCTGGACCTGAGATTGCAGTTGCAACAACAAAAGCGTTTGTTGCGCAAGCAACGCTTCTAGCATTGCTTGCTATAAAACTATCTAATAAAACAGAATTATTGAAAGAATTTGATATTGATAAAGAATTAGATATAGTTTTAGAAAAAGATTATAAAAGGATTGCTAAAACAATTTATAAACACGATAATGTATTCTTTATTGGTAGATTAGTAGATTATGTTTTATGTTTAGAAGGAAGTTTAAAATTAAAAGAGACTTCTTATATCAATAGCATAGCTTTCCAAGCTGGAGAATTAAAACATGGAACAATATCTTTAATTGATGAAGGAACTCCAGTTATTGGTGTTTGTACTAAAGAAAGCATTATTGGCAAAACTATTAGTAATTTAAAAGAGGTTAAAGCAAGACATGCTTATGTTTTATTAGTAACCAATGAAGATATAGAAGATGATTTCTATAATCAAAAAATAGTTATACCTAAAGTTCATGATATAGTTCAACCTATAGTAACCGTAATTCCATTGCAATTACTTGCTTATGAAGTAGCTAAATTACGTAAATGTGATATTGATAAACCAAGAAATTTAGCTAAATCAGTTACCGTAGAATAAAAAAACAGGATTTAATCCTGTTTTTTTGTTCTGACTAATCTATTAGTCTCAGCAATTAATTCTTTATGAAAAGTTCTAATAGAATTATTTGGATATAATCCTAAACTTTTAATTCTTGAATAATATTGCTCTGGACTCATTTTCTTCATTAAAAGTATTTGTTTTAAATAATTCAATGCTTTTTCTTTATCTTCTTTATATAAACTATATAGTTCCACAGCAAACATATAACTTGTTACATATTTTTCAGAATCAACATTTGGATAATATAAAATATTTTCTAATTCAACATCCAATATATTACATTCCATTCCTGCATCTTTTAATTCTTTATTTGTTGTAAATTCTTTTTTTAATCCTTTTTCATAATCCATCACTTTAAATAAAGATTGTAAGTCATAACTTTCTTCAACTCTATCTAAATGAGTTAGATATCTTAATTTAGTAGCAGTTCCATCATTAAATAAATCTTCTAAATAATCATAAGCAATCAATTCGATAAATAAAGGGTCTATTTCGGAATATATGTTTTTTTCATCTGACATATGTCCAGGATTAATAACTGCGCTAGTGGCATGCATATATTCATGAATTGAAGTTAAAATATCTAGGGCAGAAAAATCACGATTAATTTCAATAAAAGATTCTTTTAATGATAGAACGTAGAAAGTTGCGCCTCGGTAGTCATAATCTTCAAGAGAATTATTAAAACGAGTATGATCTTTTCTTCTGTAAAAAACTCTCATGAAGTTGCTAAAAAAGTAATGACCTAAACTTTTATAAAAATCGTGAGTAATAGAAAGTATATCTTTCTTTGATAAACTGATTTTTTTGAAATTCACTTCATCATAGCCGTTATTTTTAGAAACCACATCATAGAATTCAACAAAAGCTGGTTTTAAGAATTCAAACTCGTGATAATCTTCTTTAGCCCATCTATATAATTCCAATAACTTAGGTGTATTATCTTTTTTATTCATCTCATCACTTAAAAGAGAATTTAATGAATTAATATCAACATTTATTAATTCGATTCTATCGGGATCTTTTTCCTTTTTTAAAAGTCTATGTAATTTATTAAGGCAATTCCTTAAATCATCTTCTGTCCAATTATATTTGCTCATTTCCAATCCTCCTAAAACCGTAGTTTATATTCTAACACTAATCCAATTATTTGCAAATAACAAATTTTTAATATATAATAAAACCGGTGAAACAAATATGCAAATTGAATCTGTAGAAGAACCAATCTCGGCCATTAGAGTCAGTCAATATCCCGAGGATAATAATCCTGAGTTTTTACTTTTGGGCCGTAGTAATGTTGGTAAAAGTAGTTTTATTAACACTTTAATTGAAAGAAAAAATTTTGCTCGAGTATCATCAAAGCCGGGCAAAACCCAAACTTTGAACTTTTATCACATAAATAATAATTTTTATTTAGTAGATGTTCCAGGTTATGGTTTTGCTAATGTTTCTAAGGAAATGCAAAAGAAATTTGGAATTATGATTGAGGATTACTTAATCAATAGAAAAAACTTATGTCATGTATTTTTACTAATTGATTATCGTCATAAACCAACTGAAGATGATATATTAATGTATTCATTTTTGAAATACTATAAATTAAATATTACGGTAGTCGCGACTAAATATGATAAAGTAACTAAGAATAGTAGAGCAAAGCAAGATAGATTAATTAAAGATACTCTAAAATTAGAAGATGATTTTCTACCTTGGTCTACAATTACTAAAAAAGGTAGACAAGAGGTATTAGAAATAATAGAAAAGTATTTGAAAGGAAATTAAATGTGGAAAAAAAGGGATTTACATTAATTGAGTTATTAGCAGTTATAGCAATACTTGCAATTATAGCAACAATATCATTTACATCTATAACTGGACAAAATCAAGCTATAAAAGATAAGATGTTAGAAAAAAAATATGATTTAATTCAAGAGGCTGCAGTTTTATGGGGAGAGGATTTCCGTAATGAATTAATTGCATCATCAAAAAAATATAATAATAATAAATGTGTATCTAAAACAGTTAAAGATTTTGTCCCAGATTACTTAGACAAAGATAAAGATGTTAACTGTGGAAGTGGTTGTATTGTTGACCCAAGTGGCAAAAGTTCTTATTTAGATAATAATACTGTTATAGTTTATTATAAAAATAAGAGAGTATATGCTAAGGTGGCTGGAACAAGCGATAGGTGTAGTTAGTAGGGAGTTTTATGAAAACGATTTCTTTAATTGGTAAACCTAATGTTGGAAAAAGTAGTATATTTAATCGATTGATTCGCGAGAAAAAATCGATTATTTTAGATGTGCCTGGAATTACTAGAGATCGTATTTATGGAGTATGTAATTACAATAATAAAAAGTTTAATGTTATAGATACTGGTGGTATCCACGGAGATGATAATCTCTTCGAAAAAGATATAATAATGCAAGCAGAGCTTGCTATTGACGAAGCAGATACTATTTTATTTGTTGTAGATGGTTTAGAAGGTATTACTGATGGAGATAAGAAAATCCGTAATATGTTAAAAAAATCTAATAAAGAAGTAGTCGTTGTAGTTAATAAAATAGATAATGAAAAAAGAAAAGAGAATATCTATAGTTTTTATGAATTGGGCTTCGATAATGTTATGTCAGTTTCAGCTGAACATAACCTAGGTTTTAAAGAATTATTAGAGTATTTAACTAAAGATATTAAAGAAGAAGAAACTATTGAGGATAATATATTAAAGTTTTCTTTTATCGGAAGACCTAATGTTGGAAAAAGTAGTTTAATAAATGCTTTATTAAACGAAGAGAGAGTCATTGTCTCTCCCCAAGCTGGGACTACTAGAGATGCAATTGATACTAAATTTAGATATGATAATAAAGATTATATAGTTATTGATACTGCAGGTATGAGAAAAAAGGGACGCATCTACGAAACCGTTGAAAAATACAGCCTTCTTAGAAGCATGAAAGCTATAGAAAGAAGTAATGTATGTGTTTTAGTTTTAGATGCTAAAGAAGGTATTATAGAGCACGATAAACATATTTTGTCTTATGCAATAGATTCTGGAAAAGGAATAGTTATTGCAGTTAATAAATGGGATACAATAAAAGATCCTAATGAAGATTTAAAAAGATGGAAAAAAGAATTAGAAGTATATTTTAAATTTGTTCCATATATCAATTTTGTTTTTGTTTCAGCAAAGACTAAAAAAAGATTAGGAACATTAATGCCAGAAATAATTAAAGCTTATGAAAATAATCGAAAAGAAGTAAAAACAAGCTTGTTAAATGATATTATAAGTGAGGCAGTTTCATTACATGAACCACCTTCTTATAAAGGCAAAAGATTAAAAATATATTTTGTTAGTCAAACTGATATAGTGCCTCCAAAGTTTACATTCAATGTTAATAATAAATCCTTGGTTCATTTCAGTTATGAAAGGTATTTAGAAAACAAAATAAGAGAGGCTATAGACTTGGAAGGAACACCTATTATATTACAATTTAAGAACAAAAATGATGAATAAATTTCATCATTTTTTTATAAAAAATATTGACACTAAAAAAATAGTTTTGTAAAATGATTATAGAAATATAGAAGATAGTATTTCGGAATATGAAAAATGAGAGGAGGGAAATAATGGATAAGAAAAATACAATGTTATTAACAGTTGTTGCTATTGCTACTTTATTAGTTGCTGTAGTTGGTGCAACATTTGCATATTATTCAGTTACATCATCTACTTTAACAAATTCAACAGCAATTAATACTCAAACAGGAACTACTGGTACAATTGCCATGTCTTCTAGTGCTAATACTTTATGTATTAACATGCCTGTTAATAATATGGCTAATGCATCATCTGCATATGGAACATATTATGCAGCTACTAATGGCGGAACCTGTGCTGTATCAACAAAAACTGAGGCTACTCATAATATAGCAAATATTACATCAACCAATAGCGCTCAAGGTCAAACATATAATTGTACATTTAATACTACAATAACTATGGCTGATAACAATGGTGAAACTGGAACTTATGCTGCATTAGGAGATGATGATGGTGAATTAATTCTTACATTACCTAGTGGAGTAACTATTACTGATGTAACATCTGGAACTGGTATAGGTTTTGCAACTCTTAAGAATTTTGGAACAAAAGCTGGAACTGCTACAATTAGTGGAGACGCTAATGTTAACATAACAGCTCAAATGACTTTCAAAAATCTTCAAACAACAGATCAAAATGACTTAAAGGGTGCAAACTTTAATGTATCTATTTCATTTGCGGACTTTACTTGTACTTCATCTATTAGTTAATAGATAGTATCCATTATTTTTTGAGAAGAGAATTCTCTATTAAAAAAGAAGTATTATCTTCTTTTTTTGTGCCTACACCTTATTAATTATTGTTTATTTAATATAATAGGGTGTATTTTTTTATGATAAATTTTTATATTAATTCCAATGTTATAGTCCAAACAATTATTGCCACCTTAATGACTTTTTTTGTTACAGCCCTAGGAGCATCTGTAGTCTTTATGTTTAAAAGAGTTAATGAAAAGATATTAGATGGAATGTTAGGACTTTCAGCAGGAGTGATGATTGCGGCATCATTTTTTTCTTTACTTAATCCTGCAATCCAAGGGGCTGAAAGCCTAAAGTTAAATCCATGGTTAGTTGTTTCTTTGGGATTTTTTGCTGGTGGATTATTTTTAATTATAAGCGATAGAATATTTGCAAGATTGTTGGTTCATAAAAATAATAATAATAGTATAAGAAGAAGTGCAATGTTAATATTTTCAATTACCCTTCATAATATTCCCGAAGGTTTAGCTATAGGTGTAGCCTTTGGATCCATCGCAAAAAATCTTCCTGATGCCACCTTATTGGGAGCCTTTATGCTAGCAGTAGGTATAGCTATTCAAAATTTTCCGGAAGGGTGTGCGGTTAGTCTACCACTTCGAAGAGAAAAACTATCACGTACCAAATCTTTTTTATATGGCATATCTAGTGGTTTAGTTGAACCAATTGCTGGAGTAGTTGGCTGTATACTAGTATTGCACATTCAAAATATATTACCTTTTTTCTTATCCTTTGCCGCCGGAGCAATGATCTATGTTGCTGTTAGTGAATTGATTCCTGAAAGTCAAAAAAATACTTCATCAAATTTTATTTCCTTTTTAACAATGCTGGGCTTTACAATAATGATGGTTTTAGACATCGCTCTAGGTTAATTATTATTGTAAAAAAAAATAAAATAAGTTAAAATTATTATAGGTGATAATATGAATAAAAAAGGTTTCACTTTAGTTGAACTTCTAGCAGCAATATTTATTTTAGGTGTTATAGTTACTCTAGGAGTAGTATCGATGACTAGTTTAAGTAGCAATATTAAAGAAAAGAATAAAGAACAAATTATATCTAATATTGAAATCGCTGGCGCAAAATATGCTTTTGATACAAAAATAGAAAGCGTTACAGTTCAAGAATTAGTTTTATCTGGTTATTTAGAAAGTGATAATGATTCTAATCAAGTAATAGATCCTACAACAAATACTCCATTAAATGATTGTAATGTATATATGCAATTAAAGGGTAGTTATTATGTTGCAACAGTCAAGTGTGATAATTCATCCAGTGGTTTAGTGCAACTAAGAATAGTTATTAGACAAAATGGTGTTGAAAAAAATAATGGCGACTGGATTAGACCCGCTAATGGAACAGTTACTTTAACAGCATATAACGGTAATAGCACGATTAGTGGTTGTTCAACTACAACTTGCTTGTGGTCATCTACAAGTGGAATAGATCAAAAAGGTAATAGTTCAATTAATATTACTTCACAAAATGAGTATAGAGATACAGTAAAATTTACTTATATAAAAGATAATAAAATGTATTCTAAAACTATTACAATGAAAATAGATAATAAAGGTCCTCAAGTAGTATCTAAATCAGCTAATAAAGCAATATTTGCTGATATGGGTAGTGGAATAGATAGTTATAAAATAGGAAATGGTTCTTGGGTATCAGTTAATAACACTGAAGTAGATGTAACCCTTAATAGTGGTCAAACAGTGACAATAAAAGATAAATTAGGAAATCAAACTTCATATACTCATAGCGGATAAATAGAAATGTAAACTCAAAAAAATAATATTTATATAATTGACATTAAAATGTAATTATTGTAAGATTAGAATAAGGATAGGTGAAAAGAGGAATGAATATTTTAAACGAAAAGAAAGGTTTTACATTAATCGAATTATTAGCAGTAATCGTAATACTTGCAATTGTAACAGTAATTGGTGCAACTACAATATTACCTTACATTCAAAACGCAGGAAGAGATGCATTTTCTGATGAAGCTAATTACGTTGTTGAAGCAGCTTCAAATGCAGTTAGTTTAATTCAAATTGGTTCTGTAACAACTAACTATACAGAAGTAAAAAGTGGAACTACTGTAACAGGATATTGCTTCACTTTAAAAAATCTAGTTGATTTAGGATTATGGAATAAGGATGCTACTGTTGTATCAGATACTGCAGCAACCAACAAGTATTCTGGAAAAGTTAAAGTTATGAAAAGTGGAAGTGCTTATACTTACCAACTAAACATGACTGATGGAAAGAAGTTCCTTGCTACTAAAGCAATTGATGGAGCTATTTCAGTAAGTGAATCAACAACAACAACTAATATCTGTAGTTAATAGAAGCGGAGGATAATGATGGATAATAAAAAAGGTTTTACATTAATCGAATTATTAGCAGTAATCGTAATACTTGCAATTGTAACAGTAATTGGTGCAACTACAATATTACCTTACATTCAAAATGCAGGAAAAGATGCATTTACTGATGAAGCTAACTATGTTATTGATGCTGCTTCAAACGCAGTAAGTTTAATTCAAATTAATTCAATAACAAATAATTATACAAGCATCACAAATGGTTATTGCTTCACTTTAAAGAATCTAGTTGATTTAGGATTATGGAATAAAGACGCTAATGTTGTATCAGCTACTGCAGCAAGTAACAAGTATTCAGGAACGGTTCGAGTAACTAAAGCATCTTCTGGTAACGGATATGTATATCAATTAAGTATGACTGATGGAAAGAAATATCTTGCTACTAAAGCTACAACCGGATCTATATCTATAACAGAGTCAACATCTGCTACTGTAGCATGTAGTTAATGAAATAGGGTTTAATAATGAATAAGAAAGGTTTTACATTAATCGAATTACTAGCAGTAATCGTAATACTTGCAATTGTAACAGTAATTGGTGTTACAACAATACTTCCATATATGCAAAATGCTCGTAGAGACGCATTCAATGTTGAAGCTACTGAAGTTGTTAAAGCTGCTAGAGAAGCCGTAAGCTTAGATGGTCTAGGAAAAATAACTTTTACAACTGATAAAAGTTATCATTCTGGAAGTGAGTATTGCTTTACAGTTGAAGAATTAGCAAACTTAGGAATATATGATGGAAACACATCTGCTTATTCTGGAAAAGTATTAGTTAACACTTCTACAAATGCTTATACTTTTACATTAAACTTAAAGAAAAATGATGAGTTTAAGATTATCGGAGGAACAAGAGAGGATTATACTGGTTTCACCGCATTTAGCACAGCGACTTGGACAGCAAGCACACACGCTAAGTGTTAAGCTATATAATAGTTAATTAAATCTCGTGAAAGCGAGATTTTTTTATGTTATAATTTAATTAGGAGTGAAATTATGATTATAGGCAGTCATGTTCATTTTAATAATGAGCAATTACTTGGTTCAACAAAAGAAGCAATTAGTTATGGAGCTAATGCATTTATGATTTATACTGGGGCACCACAAAATACTATTAGAAGCGAAATATCTAAAAAATGGACAAGTGATGCTATTGAATTAATGAAACAAAATAACATAGAATTAAATAACGTTATTTGTCATGCTCCATATATAATAAATTTAGCAAACAAAGAAAAAATAGATGCCTGGAATTTTTCTATTAGCTTTTTAAAAAAGGAAATAAGCAGATGCGAAGAAATGGGAATAAAATACATTGTTTTGCATCCAGGATCTAGTGTTAAACTAACAACTGAAGAAGGAATTAACAATATTATTGAGGCGTTAAACTTTGTTATTGATGATAACGATAAATGTATGGTTATTTTAGAGACAATGGCTGGAAAAGGTAGTGAATGTGGAAAAACATTGGAGGAAATAAAAACCATTTTAGATGGCGTTAAATCCAATAATATTGGTATTTGTTTAGATACTTGTCATTTAAATGATTCAGGCGTTGATATGAATCATTTTGATGATTACTTAGATAATTTTGATAAAATAATTGGTGTTAATAAAATAAAATGTGTTCATGTTAATGATAGTAAAAATCCATTAGCAAGCCATAAAGATCGTCATGAAAATATTGGACTTGGCCATATTGGATTTGAAACATTATTAAAAATAGTTAATAACACAAGATTAAAAAATGTTCCTAAGATACTAGAAACACCATATGTTAGTAAAAGTGATAACGATAAAGAATTATCATATCCTCCATATAAATTTGAAATAGATATGCTAAAAAAGGGAAAATTTAATAATAATTTAATTGCAGATATTAGAGATTATTATAAGTAATTAGAATACTTTTGAGAATACTCATTGAAAACTTTAACAATTTTGTTAAAGTTTTCTTTTGAATAGTTATTTTTATATAAATCTATATTAAAAGCTTTGGGGTTAGAAAAATAATTCTTATAATTCTTTTTAATAAAGTTATATGTCCATATCAATTCATCATTAGATAAATGAATATTTTTACTTAAGGCAAAATTATTCACATCATCTATAGACATCTTATTAATAAATTTTTCTATTATATTAAACATAAAATCACCTAATATAGTTTATTCTTCTTATTATAAATGAATACTAAATACTAATTATCCCATAATAATAATGATTATTATGATAAAGAAATATGGATATTTAATTTTTATTTTTCTTGTTATAGTTTTAAGGCTTATATATATAAATGTCATAGAGAAGAATAAATGGTTATTGTTATTAGATCAAAAGACAAATAATTATGTTTATGGCGAAAGCGCTCCTAGAGGGAGAATATTAGATCGAAATAATAAAGTATTGGTAGATAATATAGGAGTTAAAAGTGTTTATTATCATAAACTAAATAGTATTAAAAGGGATGATGAAATAAAAATAGCCTATGAATTAGCCAAAATTATAAATGTTAATTTAAATGAAAATAGTTATAAAAAATTTTGGCTAATTCTGAACAATAATGGAGATGATTTAATTACTAAAGATGAGTATAGATTATATAAAGAAAGGAAACTAACTCTTAAGGATATAGAGGATTTAAAGAATAAAAGAATAACTGATGATATGCTAGATAAACTATCGATACTAGATAAGAAAAGTGCAAGCATATATTACTTAATGAACCAAGGCTATTCCTATGCTAATAAATTAATAAAAAAGAATATTAATGATGAAGAATATAAAGAGCTTATAAATAATAATATACAAGGAATAACTACGGAAATATCTTGGGAAAGAGTTTATAATTATGGCAATTCTCTTAAGGATATATTTGGAAGAATAGGAAGTATTCCTAAAGAAAATAAAGAAGAGTATTTAAATCTTGGTTATAATCTGGATGATATAGTAGGTCTAAGCTACTTAGAAAAAGAATATGATAGTGTTTTAAAAGGAGAAAAAGATTTATATAAAGTTACTAAAGATAATAAATTAGAATTAATAAAAGAAGGAAAAAGGGGAAGTGATTTAGTTTTATCGATAGATATAGATGCTCAACAAGAATTAGAAAGATTATTGAAAGAAAATATTATAAAAGCTAAGAAGCGTTCTAATACAGATTATTTTCAAGAAATGTTTAGTATTGTAGGAAATCCCCAAACAGGAGAAATTATTGCTTTAAGCGGCCAAAGAATAAAAAGCAATGGAACTTTTGAAAATGTTAATACGAGTTTGATTAATACCTCTTGGACAGTAGGTTCAATAGTTAAAATGGCCACTTTAAGCACAGGCTATAAAAATAATGTTATAGATATTGGAACATCTGTTAATGATGGTTGTATAAAACTGTATCAAGTGCCAATAAAGTGTAGTTATAAACGACTTGGGCGCGTCAATGATTTGACGGCCATTAGTAAGAGCAGTAATTATTATCAATTCAGAATTGCTTTGGGACTTACTAATGAAAGGTATAAGTTTAATATGCATTTAAATAAAACTGAAGATGCTTTTAATAAATTAAGAAATATGTATAAAGAGTATGGTTTGGGAGATTTGACTGGTATCGATTTGCCTGATGAAAAAATAGGTATAATAGGTTCGAAAAAAAGTGGAGATTTGTTACTTAACTTGACTATTGGCCAATATGACACTTATACACCAATGGAATTATTTCAATATGTTAATACGTTAGCTAATAATGGTAATAAAAAAAGGCCTCAGCTAATGAAAAGTATCAATGGTAAAGGAAATGAATATAAAACAATAAAGAAAATAACTTTAGAAGATAAATATATTGAAAGATTAAAGGAAGCTATGCATTTAGCTACTACTAAGGGAACTGCTAGAACTTATATTGACAAGAAATATAACCCGGCGGGCAAAACAGGCACTAGTGAAACATTTGTGGATACAAATAATGATGGTTTAATGGATACAAAAACAACTTCAATTGGATTTGTTGGTTTTGCCCCCTACGATAATCCTAGGTTTAGTATTATTATTTTAGCACCCAATATATATAAGACTCAGAAATATAATTATAGTAAAGTTTATTGGACTAAATATGTTTCCCGAGGTATTATGAACTTTTTATTTGAAAAATAACAAAAGTTTGATATAATAGGAAGGAATTGGAGGGTGATTTTTAATGGCTAAAAATGAAAATCGTAACTTTGTTAATATGAGATGTACAGAATGTGGAACTGAATTACGTCCAACTAGCAAAAATAAAAAGAATAATCCTGAACGTTTAGAATTAAAAAAATATTGTCCTAAATGTCGTAAAAGTGTTCTTGTAAAAGAAAAAAAATAATAAATAAGGAGGGTAATCATGAATATAAATATTAATGATATAAAAAATGGTATGACTGTCTTAATAGATGGCAATCTATGTTTAATTCAAGAATTTCAACATGTTAAACCAGGAAAGGGCCCTGCTTTTGTTAGAATAAAACTTAAAAATTTAAAAACAGGATCAACAGTTGAACAAACATTTAATACTAATATTAAAATTACAAAAGCTCACATAGATAAAAATAGTGTTCAATACTTATATGCTAGTGGGGATAATTTTGTTTTTATGAATAATGAGACATATGAACAAATAGAAGTTCCTCGTAGTATTTTGGGTGAAGATGCTAATTATGTAAAAGAAGGCATAGATATTTCAATAGATTTTTATGAAGGAGAAATAATTGGTATAACTCTTCCAGAAAAAATTGAATATAAAATAATTGAAACATCTGAAGCTGTAAAGGGTAATACTGCAACAAATGCGCAAAAAGATGCAACTATAGAAACAGGCAAAGTTATTAAAGTTCCTTTATTTATCAATGAAGGAGAGACTGTTTTGGTCTCAACAAAAGACGGAAAATATGCTGGTAGAGCTTAATAAAAAAGTTCTACTTTTTTATTTTGTAAAAAAACGGAAAAAATTGTATTTTTTTTGTTGACAATTATAATATAACATGTTATATTATAATTGCTTAGTAAAATATTATAATTTGGATCAAGTGTCTAGTAGTTATTATTTTATTAATATTTTAAATTTATTTATTATATTTAATTTATTATTTAATAACGTGATATTTGCTAAAAATTATATGTAGTTAAATAAATTGTTATATTTTATATATAATAATCTTATCTGCGCTAAGCAAGACAATTGTTTATTGAGAAAGAAAACTCAAAAAGATAAGCGAATCACAACGAATACTGATAATATTTGTAATATTTAAAATCATGGAGAGTGATTTTAAATGATGTGAGGAGTTATTAAAACTAGGAATAGTCATTTTATCAGAGTGATTATTTTTTTTGCTTTATGATTATTATTTTTTGCCTTTTTTTGTTCGCTTTTATCTTGATTTCTAACTCTTATTGTAGTATTATTTATTTAAATAGAGAGTGATGATAGATGAGTAATGCAAAAGAAATTTTAAAATATTGCCCTAACTATTACAATATTGTCAATTTTGATTTTCAAGATGATGATGTTCTATCTGAAAAAATAGTTAGTATCTATAAAAAGTATATTTTTTCTATCAACACTAATAATAAAGATGATATTAGTAAAGTTGAAAAACTAGATAAAGTTTTGGGCAGTTACTTAAAAGATTATCTTTTTAGAAGTACTCTTCAAGAAGAGATTCTAACTATAAGAGTAAAAAAAGATAATAATATATTAAGAAGTTTTGTTGATAATATAATTAAAATATTTGCCAATTATCAAGAAAATACAACTAGAAAAATATATATTAGTAAATGGATTTAAGGAATAAGTAATTATTCTTTTTTTATTTTTATATAAATAAATAATAAAATAAATAATATAAAGAATATAAACAATGTAAGAGGGTAATAATTAACTAAATAGATAGTTTTAATATAGTTTTTATAAAATATATTAATAGTTAATAAAAAAGGCACCAGTAACAATAAAAACAAGTATATTTTATTATGTTTTTTTGGTGTAATTCTTTTTATATCATGTATAGCAACACTTAATATCATAAATAATGATAAATACCAGTTAATTGCACTTATGTTTTCTATATTTTCTATAAAATCTAATATTTTTATTTGTTTTAAAGCATCATATTCAGGGAATTTATATACTTTTATAAGTGGGCTTCCTAAAGATAATATTATACTTATAATTATTATAAAGTTTATTAAGGAAGCCCCTAGGTATTCTTTTAAAACGTCTTTGAACTTATAATTATAGTCTATTACTAATATAGTAGGAACGGTAGTAATTAAAGCATATATTATAGATCCCTTTATGATACTTAAACTATTAAAATTAAACCACGGCATTAGTTCACTAACTTTCATATAAGGAGTAAGTCCTAAGGCAAATAAAACTACCACTAAGATATTTAAATAATATAAAATAGAACTAATGCTAAAGAATACATATTCTTCTTTACTAACTAAATAAACACTTAATAGTCCAAAAAATAATAAAACTATATATATTGGAGTTCTCACTAAATAAAATGAATTAACAAAAGTAGCTAGGACTAATAAAACTATAGTTATTATTGTAATATAAAACATTATTAGAATTATTTTAAATAATACTCCTAAAAATGAATTGGGTAGAACATCTTTTAACTTTTTATTATTTAAACATTTATTAAATAAACTATAAATATACAATATGGCTATTCCAAGAATAGTTCCAAGAGCTAAACTAATATAACTATTTTTACCATTAGTTTGTAACATTATATAAAAACCTATGCCAAACATACTACCAGAACTAATAAAATAAACTAGTTTCTTATTCATTATTCACCTCAAATATATATCCTTGTTTATTAATTCTTAAATCAACATTTACTTCAACTTCATTAGTTATCCAGAGATTATAATTATCTTGATTATATTTTTTATAATATATATCTTCAAATCCTAAAATATCACTATGACTATTTTGTAAATGTTTAATTAAAGCAATAATTTCATCCTCAATTAGTTTACTAAAGTCTTTATTTATTTTCTTATATGTTTTGATTTTATTTAAATCTAAACCAGGATTATTTTCTTTAATAATTCCTTCTAGTGAACCCTTAATTATTATTTTATCTTTATCAATATCTAACTTAAAGTTGACACTTTTAGTCCCAATGGCAAAATTTTTGCCTTTGTATTTCTTACTTAACAAAGTATTAGATATATTTTGACTTAGCATATTGTATATACTGGTTTTAGTTTTACTAATATTATTTACCCATTTATATTTATTAAATATATAATATTTTCCTAAACTTAGTCGGTCATCATTTACAGTGATGGAATTTAAAATAATATCTTGTTTAGCTCCGATTAATTTTGACATAATACTTTTAAAAGTTTCATTCGTGGCAATTCCATTGTTATATTTTTCAAGATTTAACAAAGTATTTATTAAATCTCCAACTACTGGGTGCCTTTCGCTATTTCTTTCAAGTATTTCTTTGGGAGAATAGTTATCTGATACAACTAGTTGAAATTCATCTCTAATATCAGTGCTCCGAAACAAAAAATCTGTAATATCATTAAAGTGTTTTTCTATAATACTAGAACTAAGAATTATTATTTTTAAATGAGCAAAGTATGCTTTTTTTCCAGTTTTATAATTAGCATCAGTAATTGCTGAACTAATACTATTACCCATTCCCGATATAGTATAGCTTAATAATTCTTGAGTATTTTCTGATTTATTATCATTATATATTTCATAAGTAACATAGAAATTATTATTTATATAATCAATTCCCATCGCACTAATTATCGATAAATCATTTAGTTCTATATTGTCGTAACAACCTCCTAAAAGAAAAATAATAGTTATTAAAAAAATAATCTTTTTCATTTATTTTCTCCCTTCGTTAAATCATTTTCACTTAAAAGAGCGCTTCTTTGAGTATTATTAACTTCTTTTTTCTTTAAAATAGTTTTAAAGAAATAATTCTTGTCAAAAGGCGCTAGGGGAAAAAGATAGGGAGAACCTATAGATTTTAAAGATACTAAGTTAATTAGTAAGAAGGTTGAGGCAATAAAAATGCCGTATAGGCCTAAAAAGGCCCCTAGGAATAAAAATAAATATCTATAGTATCTAATAGCATTGTTTATTTCTAAATCATTAAATATGAGACTACAGATATATGTTAAAGAAGTTATAATAATCATAATTGGAGAAACAATGCCAGCATTAACTGCAGCTTCACCAATAATTAATGCTCCCAAAATGGATATGGTTGAACCAAAATTTGATGGGAACCTTAAATCACTTTCTCTTAAAATATCGCAGATTATTATTAATATTAACAGTTCAATAGTGGCAGGAAAGGGAACACTAGATTGTTGAATACTAAAATTAATCAATAAATTAGCCGGTATAGTTTCTTGATTATAATTTGTAACTGCTACAAATAAAGACGGCATAATGATAGCTAGAATAAAACAAAATAGTCTTAGTAGCTTTAAAAAAGCTACATTGGGGCTTTTAACATAGTTATCACTAATGGGATTTATAAAATCCCCTAGGAAAGTAGGTAAAATAATTGCAAATGGAGAAGTATCTACTAAGATAACAATTTTACCTTCTAATAAACTTGATGCCACTACATCGGGTCTTTCTGTTCTTCTAATTGTTGGAAAAACACTTTTAGATTCTTCTTCTAAATAATTAACAATTATTCCTACATCTAAGATGCTATCTGTGTCTATTTTATTTAGTTTATCAATAACTGTGTTTAAGTTTTTCTTTTTAATTATATCATTAATATAACAAACTCCAACAAGAGTAGAACTTCTTTTTCCTATAGTTAATTCTTTAGTCTCTAAACTAGAACTCTTTATTCTTCTTTTAATTAATCCTAAATTAGTTTGATAGTTTTCACAGAAAGCATCCTCAGGTCCATATAAAGTAGGTTCTCGGCTTGAAGTAGGGATGCTTCTGGATAATGGTGCTTTTACTTCTATAGCTAATATAGTATTTAAATATAGAACTATGGCAAAGCCATTATGCAAATATTTCTTTATATCATTATAATTATTTATTTTAATTGTATTAGGACCAGGTATGGAACTATTTAGATCAGGCTTTGCCAAGGGATTAGTTAAATTTTTTAATATAAAATCATTTATTTTAGAACTATCACAAATAGATTCTAAATAGATAATATAAATTCTTTTAAATATATTTGTTTTAATATCTTTATATTTTAAATCCGGAATATTTTTATAATCTATTAATAATCTCTTTAAATATTTATTCATAAAATCACTAATTATATTATGATTAAATAACTATTTAATAATTCATATTTATTTTAAAAATAGTAAATTATTGATATAATTTACTTGGTTGATATATATGGAAGTAGAAATAGTTAAATTTGATAATATGGGACGGGGAATAGGTTATTTAAATAATAAAATAGTCTTTGTTCCAAAGACAGTGCCTGGTGATATAGTCAAGTTAAAAGATGTTAAAGAAAAAAAGAACTATATTGAAGGTAATATAGATTATATTAAAACTCCTTCTAAAAAAAGATGTGAATATAAATGTCCATATTACGATAGATGTGGTGGTTGTGATTTAGGACATATTAGTTATAGTGATAGTCTTGAATATAAATTAAATAAGGTTAATGATATATTTAAAATGAATAAAATTAATTATTCAGTTGATAAAATAGTTAAAAGTTCAAATAAATATAATTATCGCAATAAAGTTTCGTTAAAAGTAATAGATAAAAAAATTGGTTATTATGAAACAAAGACCCATGAATTAGTAGAAATTGGAAAGTGTTTACTATGCAAAGAGAGTATTAACTCTCTTCTGAAAGATTTATCTTTGTTAAATATTATTAATGGAGAAATAGTTATTAGAAGTAATTATAAAAATGAATTATTAATTATTATTAATTCTCAAGATAAGATTGATAATATTGATAGAATAACCATGAATCATAAAGTAGTTGGAGTAGTAATAAACGAGGAAACTATATATGGGAATAATTATTTTATTGATAAAATAGATGATTATTTATTTAAAGTAAGTTATAATGCTTTTTTTCAAATTAATGAAGACATATGTTCAAAAATATTTAAAAGAATAGCAGAAGAAGATAAAGGAAGTATGTTAGATTTTTACTGTGGAGTTGGAACATTTAGTGTTTTGAATAATCAATTGACCTTAGGAGTAGAGATAAATGAAAATGCTATTAATGATGCCAACTCAAATAAGTTGTTGAATAAAAAAGATAATATAGAATTTATATGTGCTGATGCTAAGGATATTATAGATAAGATAAATAATTCTTATAAAACTATTTTACTCGATCCACCGAGAAGTGGAGTTAATAAAGATATACTTAACAAAATAATATCTGAAAAAATAGAAAAGATTATTTATATTTCCTGTTTTCCAATATCCTTGGCTAGAGATATAAAAATACTAGAAAATGACTATTCAGTAAAAGATATTACTTTGTTTGATATGTTTCCTATGACAGAACATGTGGAAACACTGTGTGTTTTGGAAAGGAAATGATTATGGATAATATAGTGGATAAATTGTATAAACTCCAAGACAAGACTTATCAAGCTATGCAATATAAAATCATCCCCAATGTTGATACAGAGACTATAATTGGAGTTAGAACCCCAGTGCTTAGAAAACTAGCTAAAGAAATGGTTAAAACAGAAGATTATTCCTCATTTTTGAATAATTTGCCACATAAGTATTTTGATGAGAACCAATTACATGCATTTATTATTTCTGAAATAAAAGATTATGATGAGTGTATATCTTATATTAATAAGTTTTTGCCATATGTAGATAACTGGGCAACTTGTGACCAAATGACTCCTAAGGTGTTTAAAAAACACCCAGGGGAGTTGCTCGAGCATATCAAAGTATGGATAAAGTCTAGAGATACTTATACTATTCGTTTTGGTATTGGAATGCTTATGCAACATTACTTAGATGATAATTATAATCCAAATTATTTAAAAATGGTTTCTCAAGTAAAATCTAATGAATACTATGTAAATATGATGGTTGCTTGGTTTTTTGCTACAGCTTTAGCTAAACAATATAATGATACAATATCATATTTAGAAAACAAAGTATTAGATGTATGGACACACAATAAAACAATTCAAAAAGCGATTGAAAGTTATCGTATAACTGAAGAGCAAAAAGAGTATTTAAGAAAGCTTAAGATAAAGGAGAAAAAGAAATGAATATTAAAGAAGCATGTGATTTTTTAAAAAAAGAATTATTAAATAATGGTTATAAGTATGGATTCTATTGTGATGGTAGAAAGTATTTGCCAGATCAAAGTGGAATATTTGATACAGTATTTTTTGATCAATTATTTACTATATATCGTGTTCAAGAACCTGAAGTAACAATGAAACATAAAATAGCAATATGCCATGATACTGTAGTTTTGATGAGAAAACTATTAGCAGATCATAATATTCCAAGTAAAATATGGCTTCAACATGATGTTCATCGTGATAAATATCATACAGTCCTAACTTTTTATTTGGAGGGTAAAACAATATATTTGGAATTAACTCCAGAGTTTTCTAAACCATGGTATGGAAAAGAGTTAATCTTTGATAGTGAAGAAGATTTTATAAAAGAATACTCTAAAGATGAATGTGAGGTAATTGACGTTACAGATTCAGTTATTGTTGGTGAACAGCCTAAGTTTGTGATATCGAGAGTGAAATAATTTTATTATTATAAGTGAGCTTAGGTTCAAAAACTATTTAAAATAAATATTAAAAATACTAGAACTTGATAAATTATAATTAGTCCTTTATAATTGTAACTAGAGGTGTTAATTATGAAAATTTTATCTGTAAATGCTGGTAGTTCTTCTTTGAAATTTCAATTATTAGAAATGCCAGAAGAAAAAGTATTAATAAGTGGTTATGTAGAAAAAATAGGTTTAGAAGATTCTTTTTGGACCATTAAAGTTAATGGAGAAAAAATCAAAAAAGAAAGATATTTAAAGAATCATGCTGACGCTGTTTCTGTAGTATTTGAAGAACTATTAGAAAATAAAATAGTTAAATCATTGAAAGAAATAAAAGGTGTAGGACATCGTGTTTTACACGGGGGAGAAAAATATTCTGATTCTGTATTAATAAATGATGAAGTTATAAAGGATATTAAAGATTTGACTAAGTTAGGTCCACTACATCATCCAGGTAATTTAGCTGGTATTGAAGCAATGATGGAAAAATTAGATGTTCCAAATGTAGCGGTATTTGATACTGCATTTCATCAAACTATGCCAGATTATAACTATATTTATCCAGTTCCTTATGAATGGTATGAAAAATATGGAGTTAGAAAATATGGATTCCATGGAACTAGCCATAAATATATAACTGAGAAGATGAAAAAAATATTAAAGAAAAATAAAATTAATATTATTAGTTGCCATATTGGAAGTGGTTCATCTATTGCTGCTATTAAAGATGGTGTATGTTATGATACAACAATGGGTATTACTCCGTTGGATGGTTTAATGATGGGAACACGTTCTGGTTCAATCGATCCATCTATCTTAGAGTATGTATGTAAAGAATCTGGTATGAATATTAGCGAAGTAACTAATGAATTAAATAAAAAGAGTGGTTGTTTAGGAATATGTGGTGTTTCAGATAACCGCGATGTTGAAATAGAAATGAATAAAGGTAATGAAAGAGCAAAAATGGGATTCAAAATGTATTGTGATCGCATTGCTAAATATATAGTAGATTATTATATTGAATTAGAAGGCAAAGTAGATGCAATTGTTTGGACTGCTGGTGTTGGTGAAAATGGTATCTTAGCTCGTAGTGAAGTAATGAAAAGACTAAAACCAATAGGAATAGTAGAAGATGAAGATTTGAATGCAAGCATAGCTAGTTATAAAGAAACTACTGAAGGTGTTATAAGTAGTCCTGAATCTAAAATTCCAGTTATGGTTGTTCCAACTAATGAAGAAGTAATGATTGCTCTTGATACAATGAAGTTTATTAGTTAGGAGTGATATTATAATAAATAAACGCATTTTAAATAAACTATATCGTGAAATAAAAAAAGCATCTAATATAGTAGTAGCGCGTCATATAGGGCCTGATCCTGATGCAATTGGTGCTCAAATAGCATTAAGAGATTCAATTAGACTAACTTTCCCTAGTAAAAAAGTCTTTGCTGTTGGTGTAGGAGTAGCTAAATTTAAATCTTATGGAATAATGGATAAGGTTAATTATGAAGAATTGAACAATGCTTTATTAATTGTAGTAGATGTTCCTAATTTAGCACGAGTAGATGGTATTGAAGGATTAAAATATAAAGATATTATGATAATAGATCATCATCCTAAAGAAGATATAAAAGCTTCTTTCTCTTGGATTGATGAAAAGAAATCCAGTGCTAGTCAAATGGTTACTGAATTAATATTAAATACTAAATTAAAAATGAATAAAAAAGTCGCAGAAAATCTTTTCTTAGGAATGGTTTCAGATAGTGAAAGATTTTCTTTGAAAAACACTACAGTTGAAACAATCGCGACTCTTAAATATTTATTAGAGTATAGTCAAATAGATTTTACTTCTTTATATGATGTTTTATATACAAGACCTTTTAGTGAACATAAGTTTATCGCTTTTATTACAAATAATTTAGTAATTGATGAAAATAAATTAGGATATATAAAAATAAGTGATGAAGATTTAAAAGCATTTAATGTTGATTTAGCAACACCATCAAATTTAATAAATGGTTATAATTTTATTGAGGAATTACTTGTATGGACGTTTATTACTGAAGATATAAAAAATAATCAATATAAAATAAGTATTCGTAGTCGTGGCCCCATTGTTAACACAATAGCTAGTAAATACAACGGAGGAGGACACAAGTATGCTGCTGGGGCTAGGGTTAACACCATGGAAGAAGTAGATAAGTTTATTAAAGAATTAAGCGATGCTTGTCGTGAATATGAAAATAAATAGTTATAAGAAGAAAAAGAGTTCTATTTATGAAATAGAATTAGATAATAAAGAAAAATATTTATTATATGATGATATCATTTTAAAATATGAGTTATTAGTCAAAAAAGAAATAAATGAAAAAGAATTAAAGAATATTTTAAATGAAAATAATAATTATGAAAGCTATCATGTAGCTTTAAAGTTTTTAAATACTAAGTTAAGGACTGAAAAGGAAATAAGAAAAAAACTTAAAGATTATAGCTCTAGTAATATAAATTGGACAATTGATAGATTAAAAAAAGAAGGATATATAAATAATAGTTTATATATTAAATCTTATGTAAATGATGAAATAAATTTAAAATTAGTTGGTCCCAAGAAAATATTATTTGATTTAAATAAACTTGGATTTAAAGATGAAGAAGTATTAACTTATTTAAATAGTATTCCTAAGGAAGTATGGAATAATAAGATAAATAAATATATAAAAAAGAAAATAGAAACTAATCATAATTTATCATCTTTATTTTTAAAGCAAAAAATAACTCAAGACTTAATTAATAAAGGATTTTATAAAGAAGATATCTTATCTATTATGGATAATTATAATATATCTGATGATGATAGTATTTATCAAAAAGAATATAATAAAGTAAAAAATAAATTATCAAGAAAGTATAGTGGAGAAGAATTAGAATATAGAATAAAGATTTCTTTATTAAAAAAAGGGTTTAAAAAAAATTCAGAATAATTTCTGAATTTTTTTTAATTTCCTTTATTTGCTAAATTATTCAAATAAATGCCATATTGTCTATTAAGTGTTGAATCTATAATTTCCATATTATATAGTTTTCTATAATATTTTAATGAATCAACAGCTAAATTACCTTGTTGCATTTTTCTTTCTGCTAAAGATTCAATTATTTCATCTTTTATATCTTTTAATTTGTCTTTTTCTTTAATAGATTTTCTATATATTACATGGTATCCCATTTCTGTAGTGATAATACTTTTACTATATTCACCATCTTTTAATTTATATGCTGCATCAATTAATTCATCATATTTATCAGATAGATCACCATAATTAATATATCCTAAATTACCATCTTTACTCTTAGTGCTTTCATCTTCAGTATATTTTTTAACTAACTTCTTAAATGTATCTAGTTTATCTTTAGATTCATCTAATTCTTTAATAATCTTATTAATAGTTTCTTTAGCAGTATCTTCAGCTTTTGTTTTTTCTTCATCTTTCATACCATCAGTAACCTTAGGTGTTACTAAAATATGATAAATTTCAACATCGCCTTTAACTTCATCTTTATAATAAGCATCAATCTCTTTATCTGTAACTAATGTCTTAGCATATTCTTTAGTTGCATGGGTTTCCATAAAGCTTAAATATAAATAGTCTTGATAAGCCTCTAAAGTAGAGTAGTTAGTATTACTTTGAACTGCTTCAAGTAACTTTGTTTCATCTCCATAAGCCTCAATTAAACCATCCATATAATTTTTAGCATCAGATTCTGCCTTTTCCTTATAACTAGCAAATTCATTTTCTAAAATATAGCTATTAATTAATTTAACTGTAGCTTCTAATCCAAAATTGTTTTTTAATTCTTGATATAAATCATCAGCACTAATTTTATGTTTTTTGCCATCTTTAGCAAATGTGATAACTGCTTCTTCGCCATTCTTTAATTTAGGGATTTTACCACATCCACAAAGTAAAAAAAGGCAAAGCATACTTAATATTATTTTCTTTTTCATTTTTCCTCCTAAGTAGTATTATAGCACATAAACTATTAAATACAATAAATTAAACACTCACATTTATAAATAATTACCATAAATTATTAATGAATAGATATAAAGGAGGAGTGAATTATGAATTGTGGAAATAACGGAATGGGCGCTGCTATTATTTTAGTATTATTTATATTACTAATTATAATTGTAGGAGCTTATATATAAATAGAATAAAGGAGGAATAAAATGAATTGTTCTAAAAAAGAAGAATGTCCTGTAAAAAAAGGACATAATAATTTTAATGATAACCACATATTCTTAGTCATAGTGCTATTTATATTATTGGCTATTATAATAGGTGGTCCAATATATTATTAAATGAAGCTATAAGCTTCTTTTTGGTTTCAATATTTATATTATTGCTGAAAAAAACTTCGTTTTTAAAACGAAGTTTTTATCCAGTTGTATTTGATTCTTCACTTATACTTAATGGTTTAATATTAATTGAATCATCATACTTTTTTAAAACTGCACTAAATTCATCATAGACACTTTGTAAGTCTTTTCCTTGATAATAAACATTTAAATATTTATTTTCCATTTTACTAAAAGGAATAACTACATAATTATTCTTACCAATACTTGAATCATAGTAACGATAAGTGTAATTGAATTCAGCTCCAATGTTATCTATAGTGATAGTTTTAGTATTGTCTCTAGTATCTAATGTTTTAGTAATATCTAGCGTTCCAAATAATCCTATAACACCAACTTTTCTGACTATTGATTGTTCAGCTCCCATTTGATTAGATATAAAATTACCAAAAGAGTAGAATACTACCGTATCACCAATCTTCTCCCAAGGTTGAACTGAATGGGAATGATTACCTAAAACTATGTCAACACCATGTTCTGCTAAAAACTGAGCTTGGTTTTTTTGCGTTTCTGATGCAACTTGTTGGTATTCATTTCCCCAGTGCATTGCAACTATTAAGATATCAACTTTATCTCTAACCGCTTCAATATCCTTTAAAACAGTATCTTCATTATATAGATTTACTATAAATGGTTCTTTATTAATCTCTCCAGCTCCTAAACCATTAGTGCCATAAGTGTATGATAACATTGTATAAGTAATACCATTTGCATCCATTATTTGATAGTTTTCTCTAGCCTCAGCACTAGAAGCCATACCATGTGTCAATATATTATCTTTACTTTCCCAATAACTAGCACTAACCTTTGCACTAGTGCCTCCCATATCCATAGAATGGTTAGTAGCTAAAGATACTACATTAAATCCAGCATCGATCATTGCATCTCCAAAGGCTGAAGGAGTATTAAATCTAGGATAACTAACTGGACTTTTACTATCATCAAATATAGTTTCTTGATTATAATATTTAATATCATAGTCTTTTAATAATTCTTTTGTATATGTAAGCATTCCACTAAAATCATATGTTTTAGTATCGCTTTTATAAGCTGCTCTATAAAGACCAGAGTGAATAACTGTATCGCCAGTGGCAATTAATTTTGCTGTGTATGTTTTAATGGGATTAACTGGCTCAACTATTTCATCAATTTTTTTCTTAATTGGATTATCATCCTTCAATAAAAACTTATAGCCAAAGAATCCAATTAAAACCACTAATAATACAAATATTAATAATAACTTTCTTTTGGCTTTTTTTCTTAACTTAGCCATTTTTTAACACCTCATAAACATCTTTGGCTTCTTTTTCAGCCCTAGTTCCAAAATTAGGTAATAAATGAAGATGATAATGCTTAATCATTTGCGATGCACCATAGTTAACTAATAAAGTTAATTCTTTAGCATTTAATCTTTCCATTATTTTATCTGTCCATTCCTTAGCAAATTTATTAATATGATTTAGTAATTCATCAGGAATATCTTTAAATGTTTCATAATGTTCTTTAGGAATAATTAAAACATGGCCATCAACATTTGGATAGGCATCCATTAAAACTATTATTAAATCATCTTCATATAATCTATAAGAAGGAAGCTCTCCCTTAACAATTTTACAAAATATACAATCCATACTACTCACCATCTTCATTATAGCATTTACCAAGAATTAAGTCATTAAAAATAATTGTGTTCATTTTATGAAAATACGCATAGATTAAATTAGAGGAGTGATTAATTTGACTAATTATCGGGAAATTGTTACTAAAGCAGTGGTGGGAAAAGCTAAAAAATCCAGCACTAATGTTTTTAGTTTTTCACCTGAGGAAATTCCTAATACTATTCTAGGTTGTTGGGTAATAAATAATTCATTTAATGGAACTAATAATAATGGTGTAGTAGATGTATCTGGATCTTATGACGTTAACGTTTGGTATTCATATGATAATGATACTAAGACTGCAGTATCTACCAAAAGATTTAGCTATTTAGATAAAATAACCGTGCCAATTAAAAATGGAAATCTATTAGATAATACGAATGAAATAATAGTTAGAAGTTTAAAACAGCCAACTGTATCTAAAGCAGATATTAAAGGTAATGATATTGAATTAACAATTGAAAAAGAAATGGGAGTAGAAATAGTTGGCAATACTAAAGTAAAAATATCTGTCGAAGACATCGAAGATGACTATGAAGAAGTTCTTGATGAAGAATTATCTAATGAAATAGATAGTATTAATGAAGATTATTTAGAAAACGAGTAGTCGTCAACAAAAATTGTTGACGACTACTATAAGATATGTTATACTAACTCTAGTTTAAAAGGAGGACCAATTATGGCAGTAAAATTAAGATTAAAAAGAATGGGATCTAAACAAAAACCATTTTATAGAATAGTGGCAGCTGATTCAAGATTCCCAAGAGATGGAAGATTCATTGAAACAGTTGGAACTTATAATCCAATAAAGGGAGAAGATGTTTTTACAATCGATGAGGAAAAGGCACTTTCATGGTTAAAGAATGGTGCTCAACCAACAGATACAGTAAAAAACATATTATCTCGTGCTGGTATTATGGCAAAATATGCTGAAAGCAAAAAGAAAACTAAATAGAGGTTATTATGTCTGTAGTAGAATTTGCTGAATATTTAGTTAAAAGTATTGTTAAAGAACCTGAACTTGTAAAAGTATCAGAATTTCAAGCAGATGAAGATGTAACTATTTTAGAAATACTAGTTCCTGAATCAGATATGGGAAGAGTAATTGGAAGAAATGGTAAAATGTCTACATCTATTAGAACATTAATTCAAGCTTTCGCGGCTATTAATAATATGCCAAAAGTTAAAATTAATATTGATTCTTTTTAAGAAATAGGCGTCTATTTCTTTTTTTAGATTGGATGGGTTTTAGATGATTGAAATAGCAAGTGTATGTGGAAGTTGTAAGGGTTTAACAAAAACATTAACAACAATTTATGAAATATATGAAAAAGAAATAAAAAAGGAGAATCCTAAGAATATCTATTTATATCATAATTATTTAAATAATAATAAAGTTTTAAAAGAATTAAATGATATAGGTATTAAAGTGGTTAATGATATTAGAGATGTATCATATGATGATATTGTTATACTAAGCCCATATGGCTCTAGTAGAGAAGTTTATGAATACTTAGATAATAATAATATAGAGTATTATGATTCTACATGTTCTAATATTGATAAGATTAGAGCCACTATTCAAGAAAAAATTGATTTGGGTTATGAAATAGTTATTATTGGCGATTATAATTATTTTGAAACTAAAGAAATTAATGAATATTTTAATAATGAAATAGTATTTATTAAAAGTGATAGTGATTTTCTTAAATTAAGTGATAATAAAAACAAATATATTATGAGTGGTCAAAATGTCAGTAAATCATTATTTACTGACTTAACAAAAAAACTAAAGACTTTATATGATAATTATAATTTGGATATCAATAATTCATATTGTTTATCTTTAAATAGAAATTATGATAGTAGTGAAGCTTTAGCTAAAAAAAGCGATTTAATGATTATAGTTGATGATGATCAAGAATTATTTAATCGCGTTAGTGCCCGAACAGAAACTTATGTCTTTAAAAATATTAGAGATTTAATAAAATTTGTATCAATTAAAGATATAGATGATTCAACTAAGATAGGTATTACTGGTTCTATATGGACTCCAGTTAAAGAAATTTATAATTATAAATATTTATTGGAGTATTTATTATTTTATAAAAAAATAGTTAAAGAATTAGAAAAAAATCAAGATAAAGTTAATAATGAATTATTAAAAGATAATGATAATGAAATTATCCAAGGCATAGTAAAAGATTTTATTGATTTAAATAAAGATGGTAAGTATATAAGAGGAGTGTTAATTGCCTTAGGTTCATATATGTCTAATTCAAAAATGAATAAAGACTACTTAGATTTAGCTTATGCTTATGAAATGTTTCAAACTTCAGTTTTAATTCATGATGATATTATAGATAATGCCAAAATTCGTCGTGGTAAAGAAACAATACCTAGAAGAATATGTCACAATTATTTAAATGTTATTAGTGATAAAGAATATCAAGAAAAAACATTAAAATTAGCAAATTCTATTGGAATTTGCACTGGTGACTTAGGCTTTTATGAAGCCAATAATATTATTGTTAATAAATATAAAAATCATAAGAATTTAAGTGCTATTTTAAAAGTTTTTAATGATATTGTAATTAAAACTATAAAAGGAGAAATGTTAGATGTGTATTTACCATTTAAAGGTAAATACTTTGCATACAACACATCTGAAGAAGAAGTTCTAAATATATATAATTTAAAAACTAGTTATTATACTTTAATTGGACCAGTTACTTTGGGTTATTTATTAAATAATAAAGAAATACCTCAAGATTTAGTTAATGTTTTAAATAGAATTGGCGTTTCTTTCCAAATTAAAGATGATTTATTAGGAATATTTGGTAATAAGAATGAATTAGGTAAATCTAATATTAGTGATATTGAGGAATTTAAACAAACTATTTTATATTCTCATATAATTAACACACCATATAAACAAGAATTCTTAAAATTATATGGTTCTAAAAACTTAGAAGAAAAAGATATTTTAAAAGTCCAAGATTTATTAAAAACAAGCGGAAGTTACAATTATGCTTTAAATAGACTTGATGAATTATCATTTGAGTGTTTTAATGATATTAGTGAACTGGAAATAGATGATAAAGTTCAAGATATATTGAAAGGTTTATTAATATTTATTAATATTAGAGAGAAGTAATTATGAACAATGATGATATTGGAAAAGTAATAAAGGACATTAGATTAAAAAATAATTTAAGTCAAAAAGATTTTGCTGAAAAATTTGGTGTTACTTATCAAGCAGTATCTAAATGGGAAAATGGTAAAAATATTCCTGATATTGCAATTATTAAAGAAATATGTCAAGAATATGATTTGAGTTTAGATGAATTATTAAATAATAAACCAAGTAAGAATAAATGGATATTTATTCTTATCGGGGGAGTTTTGATGATTAGTATAATTACATTACTAATTATATTAACTAAATCTAATAATAATTTTGAATTTAAACAAATTACTTCTAATTGTCATGATTTTAAAGTCACTGGTAGTATGGCATACAATAAAGACAAAACATCTATATATATATCTGAAGTTAATTACTGTGGAGAAGATGAAGATAAAGTATATGATGATATAGTATGTACATTCTATGAAGATAGTGGTGATACAAAAAAAGTTATAGAAAAATGTCAGCCTAAAGAGAATATGTCAATTAAAGACTTTTTAAAGAATATAAATTTTCATATTGATAATTATGCTGCAACATGTAAAAACTATACTGAAAATAGTCTTTATTTAGAAATAGAAGTGACTAAGAACAAAAAAACAAATGCTTATATAGTTCCATTAAAATTAGTAGACAATTGCAAATAAGAGGATTTATATCCTCTTATTTTTTATGAATTCTCTTAGTATCTTAGTTAAAGCTCTTTTTTCTATTCTTGATACATAACTTCTAGATATTCCTAAGTTATCTGCAATTTCTTTTTGAGTTAAATCTTTTTTATTATTTAGTCCATATCTCTTAATTATTATTTCTTTTTCTCTTTTATTTAATGTTTTGAGATATTTAGATAATAGATTAATATTATCTTTTACTTCAATCTTATCTAATATATCATCGTCTTTATCTTCTAATAGATCTCCAAGGTTTATTTCATTACCTTCTTTATCATAACCAATTGAATCATTCAATGATATTGTATTTTGATTTTTTTTATTACTCCTATAAAACATTAGTATTTCATTTTGAATGCACCTAGCAGCATAAGTAGTTATCTTAACCTTATGATTCTTTTTATAAGTATCAATGCCTTTAATTAACCCAATGGTGCCAATGGATATTAAATCATCTGTATCTATTCCAGGACTTTCAATTTTTTTGACTATGTGAGCCACTAATCTAAGATTATGTTCTATTAAAATGTTTCTAGCTTCATTATTTCCATCAATCATTAAATTAACATATTTTTCTTCTTCTTTTTCCGAAAGTGGCTCTGGGAAAACATTATTTCCATAACTCCCAGTCCAAAAAACCATTCCTTTAATTAAAGATAATAACAAATTAAACATTACATCACCTTAATAAAATATATGTATATAAGTTAAAGTATTACTAATTAATAATATTAAACGATTGACTATAGTAAGTAGATTGTAGTATTCTAAATATATAAGATAGTATATAGGTGATAATAATGGAAAATAAAAAGAAAGCAATAATATCTATAGTTGTAGTAGTTCTAATTTTGTTGGCCCTAGTCATCGGAGCATCATATGCTTATTTTAGTATAACTGCTACAAATAGTTTTGGTTCAAAAACAATAAGCGCATCAGCACCTGAGGTAGGAAGTGTTACATTAGCTAGTGGGACAAATGCTTTGTCTCTTAATTTGGGTGCTGGAGATATGATGAGAAAAAGTGGAGATGTTACGTACTATGGAACAACAGATGGAACACCGACAACAAGTGAAAATGTAATAGAAATAGCCCATACAACAGTAAATGGCCTGGGATTCTTTAATTGTAACTATACATTGAATGTAACAGCGACAGGAACAAATAACTTGTATACAGCATTTCAAGGGTGGAGTGGAAAATCAACAGGCCAAATAGTATTAAATATCAATGGAATAGATTATGATTTTAATGCCCAAAACTTATTTCCAATAACAATTCCTGGAGCAATGAATGGGGTATCAAGAAGCACTCCAAAACAAATAACAGCATCAATAAGAATGTTAAATTATTATTCATTAAACCAAAGTGCATTAGCAAATAAAGATATCACAATAACAATCACAGCAACATCATTTACATGTAGTATAGCCGAGACACCTCAAACATACTATTATACATTTAATTCAAATACGGACTGGCCATGGTTATCAGAGCCATTAACAAGCAATGATGGATTAAACCATTACATAAAAGGATATGGAACAACTGGAGTTTATAGTGAAGTATGTAGAGTATCTAATTCAACAGAGTATTGTTTGCAACCAAACACATGGAGTAACGCAAGCACATACTATAGTGAATTGACTGCCTTAGGAGCAACATGTAATTCAACATATTTAACTGATAATCTTCTAAGATGTGACGATGATTCGTTTAGTTATTATGTCTCTTCATATGGAGATGCGGCGATTGACTCATTTCTTTCTTCGGTTTCGTGTAGTATGACCGGAAGTGGAGATGCAGTATGCAGCTGGCATTAAGAAATAACCTAGAATTCAACATTTTTAAATCAACTAATATTAAGAGTATATTTAAGATTAATCTTTTAAATATAGTCTTTTTTAGTTATAATAATTTTAGGTGATATCTAATGAAGAAAGTAGTTCTAATTGATGGTAATAATTTATTATTTAGATCTTATTATGCAACGGCATATACAGGAAATATTATGCGTAATAGCAAGAATTTTCCAACTAATGCTTTGTATGGTTTTGCTTTGATGATTAATAAAATATTAGCTGAAGAAACACCAGAATATATAGTCGTGGCATTTGATATAGGCAAAAATTTTAGAAAAGAAAAATATGATTTTTATAAAGAAGGAAGAAGTGAAACTCCAGATGAATTAAAAATGCAAATGCCTATAGCAAGAAAAATATTGGATGCTATGGGAATATGTTATCAAGAACTTGCTCCTTATGAAGCTGATGATATAATTGGAACCATAGCTAAGAAAGCCGAGGAAGATAAAGATTATTATTCGTTGATTGTTTCTAGTGATAAAGATTTATTACAATTAATTAGCTTTGAGACTGAGATTAAATTATTAAAACAATCTGGATTTATTAGATATAATGAAAAATCATTTAAAAGTGAATGGGGAATTGACCCGCTTAAAATAATTGACTTAAAAGCATTGATGGGGGATTCTTCAGATAATATTCCTGGGGTTAAAGGAATTGGCGAAAAGACGGCTTTAAAGCTATTACAAGAGTATGGTTCTTTAGATGGTATTTATAATAATATAGATAGTATTAAAGGAAAGTTACAAGAAAAATTAATTGAAGGTAAAAATGATGCTTATATGAGTTACGAAATAGCAACCATATATAGAGAAGTTCCAATAGATATAAATTTTGAATCTTTTAAGTATTCTGGACCAAAAATTAATGATTTAAAGAATATTTATGAAGACTTAGAGTTTTATTCTATGTTAAAGAGCGTTAATAATATTAACGCATTGCAAGCAAATGCTAAGGATAATGAATATATTAAAATTAGTAAAATTGAGGATTTAAAACTAGATGGAGATGTAGCTTTCTATCTAGAAGTTGATGATGAAAATTATCATATGGGATCTCCATTAGGCTTATCTATTACTGATAAAAATAATACTTATTTTGTTGATAAAGAATTAATAAAAGAAGCCTTAGATGTTTTAAAAGCCAAGAATTTAATTACATATGATTTAAAAAAGAGTTTGGTAGTTTTAGATAAAAATATTACATGTTCTTTTGATATGATGGTTGCATCTTATCTTGTTGATGAGCCAGCTCCCTTGGATATTGCTCCATTAATGAATAGTTTAAATGTTCCAATGATTAGTTATGATGAATTCAAAAAGAAAAGTTTTGATAATATGGAGAATATCCTTTGTAAAAAGAGTAAGTTCATATTTGATTATTTTGAATTCTTTAAAGAACGTTTAGTAAAAGAGAAACAAGAAGATATATTCAATAAAATAGAAATGCCTTTAATATATGTTTTAGCAGATATGGAATGCAATGGATTTAAATTTGATAATAATAAGATCTTAGAAATGAAAGAAGAAGTATCTAAGAAAATTGATGCTTTAACTAAAGAAATACATGAACTAGCTGGTAGTGAGTTCAATATAGCTAGTCCTAAACAACTTGCTAAAGTTTTATTTGAAGATTTAAATATTGGCTCTGCATCTAAAAAATTAAAGCCAAAAACTGATGTTAAAACATTGCAAAAGTTTGCTTCAGATTATCCAATTATTCAAAAAGTTTTAGAATTTAGAAACTTAAATAAATTATATAATACATATTTAGAGACATTAGAAAATTACGTTTTAGAAGATGGTAAAATTAGAACTATTTTTAATCAAACATTAACTAGAACTGGAAGACTTTCTTCTATGGAGCCAAATTTACAAAACATTCCAGCAAGAGAAGAATATGGAAAGAGAATAAGATTAGCTTTTGTTCCATCATATGATTTATTATTAAGTGCAGATTATTCCCAAATAGAGTTAAGAATACTTGCTCACATATCTGATTCTAAAGAATTAATCGATGCTTTTGTCAATAATCAAGATATCCACACTAAAGTAGCCGCGGACATTAATGGAATTGAAGAAAGTGAAGTTACAAAGCATATGCGTTCTACAGCTAAAGCAGTTATATTTGGAATTGTCTATGGCATAAGCGGCTTTGGCTTAGGAGAAAACTTAAATATACCTCCTAGTGAAGCCAAAAGATTTATCGATAAATATTATGAATTATATCCTGGAGTAAAACATTATATGGATAACATAGTTAAAAGTGCTTATGAAACTGGGGAAGTTAAAACTATGTTTGGTAGAATTAGAAAAATAAAAGAATTAAAAGATACCAATTATAATGTTAGAACAATGGGTGAAAGAATGGCATTAAATACTCCAATTCAAGGAACTAGTGCTGATATAATGAAAATGGCTATGATTGAAGTATATAATAAGTTAAAAGAGAATAATTTAGAAAGTAAAATGATATTACAAGTTCATGATGAAATTATTATAGATGCAAAAAAAGATGAGATAGAAAAGCTTCAAAAAATAGTTAAAGATGCTATGGAAAATATAGTAAAGCTTAAAGTCCCTTTAAAAGTTGAAATATCAACTGGAGAAGATTGGTTTAAAACTAAGTAGATTTATATAAATCTACTTTTTAATTGTCTTTATATGTGTTGATCCAATAGGGTCATATAGCATAATTTTAATAGAAATATTAGTAGCTCAACTGAAGCACCCCATATCAAGTTGCTAAATATTCAAGTTAATCAGTAATGATTTTTAATCATTACTTTTTATATAATGTATGATAAGATATATTTAGGTGATAATATGCCAGAACTTGCTGAAGTAGAAACAGTTAGAAGAACTTTAAACAATAGAATATTGCACAAAAAAATCGTGGGGGTTAAAGTTTTATATAACAAGATGCTAGATAACGAAGAAGAATATTTTAAAAAGATATTAATAAATAATGAGTTTATAGATATATTGAGAGTGGGTAAATGGTTAATATTTGAATTAAAAGAACATTATTTGTTGAGTCATCTTCGTATGGAAGGCAAGTATTTTATTAAGAATAGTTTAGATGAAATATCTAAACATGAACATATAATTATTTCATTTGATGACAATACCGATTTAAGATATCATGATACTAGAAAATTTGGAAGAATGAAGATAATAGAAAAAAAGGATTTATATGAGACTCCAGAAATAAAAAAACAAGGATATGAACCGTTTTCTAAAGAGTTAACACCAAGTTATTTATTAGATAAGTTTAAAAACAAAAAGAACCCAATTAAAACTTGTTTATTAGATCAAGAAATTATTAGTGGCCTAGGAAATATTTATGTAGATGAAGTCTTATATTTATCCAAGATTAATCCCTTAAGAAAAACAAGTTCTATTAATAAAAAAGAGTGTGAAAGAATAATAAATGGTGCTAAAATAATATTAGAAAAAGCAATAGAAGAAGGGGGAACTACAATTAAGAGTTATACTTCTAGTTTAGGAGTTATAGGTAATTATCAAAAATATTTAAAAGTTCATAAAAGAGAAGGAGAAAAATGTTATAATTGTGGTGAGATTATTAAAAGAATAAAAATTGGAGGAAGAAGTACTTATTATTGTGAAAAATGTCAAAAATAACTTAATAAGGTGGTTATATGGATAAAATAATTAAAAAAGTTTTAGTTTCATTAGAATCTTCTGGTTATAAAGCATATTTAGTTGGAGGATATGTAAGAGATCATTTATTAGGAATAAAGTCTTATGATATAGATATATGTACTAATGCATTACCTAAAGATTTACATGCATTATTTCCTAATAATTATAATAGTAATACTTATGGTGGTTTTAATCTTAAAATTAATAAATACAATATAGATATAACGACTTTTAGAAAAGAATTAAAGTATGATAAAAGAAAACCTACAGAAATTCTCTATATAGATAATTTAGAAGAAGATATTATTAGAAGAGATTTTACTATTAATACTATATGTATGGATAGTAAAGAAAAGATAATAGATTTATTAGATGGAGTTAAAGATTTAAGATTAAGAAAAATTAAAATGGTTGGCAATGCTCAAGAGAAACTTGAAGAAGATCCATTAAGGATCCTTAGAGCAATTAGATTTGCCGCGGTTTTGAACTTTGAAATAGATGAAGAGTTAGATGAATGTATAAAGAAAAACTATGAGTTAGTTAAAACTTTATCAGATATAAGAGTAAAAGAAGAAATAAGTAAAATATTATTATCTAAGAATTATTTAATAGGGTTAGAACTATTAAAGAAATATCATATATTAGAATTATTAGGAATTAGCTATGATAGAATTGATTATGTTAATGATATTTGTGGAATGTGGGCTCAATTAAATTTAGAAAAGAACTTTGCATGGACAAAACAAGAATTAACTAATATAATAAACATTAGGCAAATAATTGATGCTGGAGTTATAGATAATAAGACTATTTATAAATATGGTCTATATGTATCTTCAGTCGCTGCTGATATATTAAATATTAATAAAAAATCAGTGTATAAAATGGCCCAAAAATTACCTATTAAATCTGTTAAAGAATTACAAATAAGTAGTCAAGAAATTATTAATTTATTAAACATTGAGCCTTCAAAAAAGATTAATGAAGTAAAAAAAGAATTAGTATACTTGATTTTAGATAAAAAAATAAAGAATAAAAATAATGATTTAAAGAAAGCTATTATAAAATTAAAGGAGGGATAATCATGGGAAATAACAAAAAGTTTGTAGTTGAAGCAAATTTTATAGAAGAAGCCAATAAATTAAAATTAACTTTGACTGAATTTTTGTTATTAATATTTTTTGAAAATTCCGATGATTTGACTTTTGATTTAGATAAAATATGTAATAGATTAAAAATAAATAAAGAAGAAATATTAGAGGCTTATAATGGTTTATTAACTAAGGGAGTAATATCAATAAATAGTGAGAAAGATAATAATAATAAAATAGTTGATAAAGTATCTCTAGATAAATTTTATAAGATGATTTTAGATAAGAAAAAAGAAGAAAATAATAAAAGACTAAAAGATGATATATTTACTACATTTGAAAAAGAATTTAGAAGACCATTAAATGGAACTGAATTTGAAATAATAAAAGTATGGATAGATAAAATGTATGATGAAGAGTTAATAATAAGAGCCTTACAAGAAGCCGTATATAATGGTGCTACTAATATAAGATATATTGATACTATATTATATGAATGGAGTAAAAAAGGTATTAAGACAAGTAAAGATGTAGATAAATTAATGGAAAATAGATATGATAATCCCAAATTAGATGAAACAAATATTTATAATTATAATTGGTTAGAAGATTATGATAAGTAGTAAAGAAATTATTAATAATTTAGATATATTAATACCCAATCCTAAGTGTGAATTAGATTATGATAAAGATTATGAGTTGTTATTAGCTACAGTCTTATCTGCTCAAACTACAGATAAAAGAGTAAATAGTGTAACTAAAGAACTATTTAAATATAATATCAATAATCTAAGTAATTTAGATGTAGAGGCAATAGAAAAAATTATTAAATCTATAGGAACAAGTAAAAGAAAAGCTCAATATGTAAAAGATATTTGTAAGAGATTAATAAAAGATTATAATGGAATAGTTCCTAATGATAGAGAATACTTAGAAAGTTTACCTGGAGTAGGAAGAAAGACTACAAATGTGGTTTTAGCCAATCTATTTAATGAACCAGCAATAGCAGTAGATACTCATGTTAATCGAGTATCTAAAAGATTAGGTATTGCTAACAATAGTGATGATGTTTTGATAGTGGAAAAGAAATTAATGAAATTTTTTCCAAAAGATAAATGGAGTAGATTACATCATCAATTAGTTCTCTTTGGAAGATATACTTGTTTAAGTATAAAACCTAAATGTCAAGAATGTCCTTTTAAAGATAAATGCTCATATAATAACAACTAAGGTTGTTATTTTCTTTTTGTTTGTTATAATAAATTTGGATGTGTATGGATAATAAGTTTGGAAAAATACTAGTAGAGATTAGAAATAAAAACCATTGGACTCAAAAAGATTTAGCTAATAAAATAAATGTTAGTGATAAAGCTATATCTAGATGGGAAACAGGAATAAGTATACCTCATGTTGAGACCTTAGTAAGAATTAGTAAACTTTTTAAAGTTCCGTTACAAGATTTAATAGTTGCATCAGCTGATCTAGAAGGTGATGAGTCTTTAGTTCATGATGTTATTAAAGAATTCACAAAAAGAGATAAAGAAAAATCAGATGCAATTAAGATTATTACTGTAGTAGCCCTACTAATAGTTATAATTCTTATAACATCAATTATCTTTACTAAATCATATAATAGATTTAAGGTTTATGATGTCTACTTAGAAAGTAAAGATTTAAGAAGTAAAGTTGGAGTCTATATAGAAACTAGAATAAAGGATGAGTTATACTTAAAAGAAATAAAGTTTAGAAATGATGTCATAAAACAAAATGATATAGTAAACGTTGATTTGTTCTACTTAGATAATAATAAAGAACATATTTTACAAAGTTTTACTAGTTTAGACGAAATTCGTTTTTCTAACTATGCTGGCTATAGTGTGGTAGATGATTTAAGTAAATATTTTAATAACCTATATTTAAGAGTTAGAGTTATTAATAGTAGTAATGCAAAAGAATATATTGCTAAATTGGATTTTAAAATGAACTTTACTAATAATAAATTAATTGAAAAAAACATCAAAAATGAATTAGTAATATCCAACAGTGAAGATGGTGATAGTTACAGTACAGATTCAATATTAAAACAACAAGGATTTAAGTTAATTAATAATACTTTTTATCAAAAAAAGTTAAATGCTGGATATATAAATTTTTTTATTGATTCAAAAATAATTAATGCATACTACAAGAAAGAATCATTTGTGTATAATTATGTTCTATTATTAAATACAAATTCACTCGAAGTCAAGATTTTCAATTCAGAGAATATTGAAGTGGAAAACTACATTTATGATTATGGCAAGAGCAAAGTAACAAGCTGTAACATTGGCAAATGTAACAATTATAAAGAGGCTATGGATTTTTTAAACAATAACATTTTGAAGCATATTAATTAAAGCCTTCTCAATAATTGAGAAGGCTTTTCTCTCGGCAAAATAGGTTGCTACTTTTCGACACGATTTTTAGAATTGAGTTGGAAAGGAGTTGAGATGTTGAAAAATTGGAAAACAATAATATATATGTTTGTTGGTTTGTTAGCTTTTTTTCCAATTATAACTTTTGCAAAATCAATTACTAATTATAATGGTATTATTATTAGCGAAGAAGAATATGCAAATTTCATACAAGTTCACAGCCATGAATATATTATGACAATGGATGAATCACAATATGAAAAACTATTGAGTTTGGATTATTCTAATATCATTAAAGAAACAAAATATATTGAGACAACATATAACAGTAGTTTAAACCTTACTACTGAAAGAGAAATGACGGAAGAAGAATATGAAAACTACATCAAACCGAATAATGAAACTTCAGGTGGAGAGAAATCTTTACCTAGTGGTTCAAGTTCCTATGAAACTGGTGCCAAAAAAATAACATTAATATTAGTTGGCGGAACAACATATAATTATGTTACATTTACAGCAACATGGAAAGGCATTCCGGTAACGAGGTCTTATGATGTAATTGGTTTTCGCGGGTACGGTTTTAACTTTAGAAACGGATCTCAAATTGGGAGACAAATATATAAAGATTCAAGCGGAACATATCATACAATCAATTATGCATGGAATGGAACTAATATAAAGAAGTTTAGTAATGGCTTTGGTATATCAATGAATATTGTTAATAGCACGATTACTGAGTTGCAATTGATAATTGATGCTGATGTATCGCCGACTATTACTCATCCTGATATATTTGCTTCTTATCAACATGCCGTAACTAATTTATCGTTAGCAGATTCACAAAATTATACTTTATCTGGCGCTGGGTTGGGAAGCGTATTCTCATATCCGTATAACATTTCTACAAAATACGACGGTATGAGCGGCGTTAGCCTATCATATTAAAAACGAACAAAAATATTTTAAAAAAATGTCTAAAAAACTCTAATATTTTTTGACTCTGGAATATTATGAGTTAATCTTAAGAGTCGCGACAAAAACTGCAAGAAAGACATGCACAATCTTAATTGATTGTGCATTTTTTGGTATAAAGTTTTTATAGTTCTCATAGCATTAAGTAGAAAAAGGTGAATTAATGGAAAAGGAAAATATTATCTCTTCGATATCAAAAAGAGGAAATGGCGAAATATATTTGGGTGTAGTAGGAGCGGTTAGAACAGGTAAATCAACTTTTATAAAAAGATTTATAGAGAACTTGGTTGTCCCAAATATAACTGATGATTTTGATAAGAAAAAGTGTTTAGATGAGATACCACAAAGCGCCGAAGGTAAAACAATCATGACCACAGAGCCGAAGTTCGTTCCTTCAAATGGAGCAAGAATAGTGGTTGATTCATTTGAAACCGAAATTAAATTAGTAGATTGTGTGGGCTATATAATCCCTGGCTCAAACGGATATGAGGATGAAGATGGAAATCCTAGAATGGTAAAGACCCCATGGTTTCCTGATGCAGTTCCTTTTGTAGAAGCAGCAGAAATAGGAACCGAAAAAGTTATAAAAGATCATTCAACCATAGGCTTAGTCGTAACGACTGATGGTTCGTTTGGAGAAATAAAAAGAGATAATTATGTAGAGGCTGAAGAAAAAGTAATTTCAGAATTAAAGGGTATTGGTAAGCCATTCATTGTCATCTTAAATACAGTTCATCCAACTAATACAGAGACTTTGGAGTTAAGACAGTCTTTAGAAGAAAAATATGATGTTCCTGTTATGCCAATAAATGTGGAGAATATGAATGAAAAAGAAATAATGAGTATATTAAAAAAGGCATTATATGAATTTCCAGTTCTAGATATTTTAGTAAATATGCCTGAGTGGGTTCACGTTTTACCAAACAGTAATAGCATTAAAATGCATTACCTTGATAAGATTAAGGAAAGCGTTATAACTGTTGAAAAATTAAAAGATGTTGATGATATAGTCAATCATTTCGAAGATAGTGAATATATATCTAAAGCTTTCATTAGTGAACTTGATAGCGCCTCAGGAATTATAACAATTACCCTTGAAAGTCCAAATGAACTATATGATGAGACATTGAAGTCACTAATGGGAGAAAGTGCTACTACTAAAGCAGGATTGTTAAAAATATTTGCAACATATAAAGAGAACAAAGCAGAAACAGATTCGATTAGATCAGCATTGAAGCAAGCTAAAACAACTGGATATGGTATAGTGAGTCCCGTATTAAAAGATTTAACTTTAGAGACGCCAGAGATTGTTAAACAGGGCAGTAGATATGGAGTTAAACTAAAAGCACTGGCGTCATCACTACACTTGATGAAGGTAGATGTTGAATATACATTTGAACCAATAATAGGCACTGAACTACAAAGCAAAGAATTAATAAGTTATTTGATGAAAGATTATGAAAGTGATCCGGGAAGTATTTGGAAGAGTGAAATATTTGGGCGTAGTTTAGAAGTTATTGTTCAGGAAGGTATTCAAGCTAAATTAAATATGATGCCAGAGAATACTCGCTTTAAATTATCTAATACAGTAACTAAGATAGTTAATAAGGGAAGCAATAATTTAATAGCTATAGTTCTATAATATTTGACTTTATTTTACACATTTAGATGTTAAAAATAGTCCAGTTTTTATAAAAATAGTGAAATATTAATTAATTTCACTATTTTTTGTTGATTTTATCGTGCTTTTTTGCTACTCTTATTATGTGAGGACAATAGGTCCTTAAGATTATGTTACTAGAGGAGGTAAAGAAACATGTCTAAAACAGAATTAGTAGAATATGTTGCAAAAAAAGCTAATTTAACAAAGGCTGATGCTGGTAGAGCTTTAGATGCAGTTCTAGAAGGAATTTCTACTGGATTAAAGAAGGAAGGAAAAGTTACTTTAGTTGGTTTTGGTACATTTAGTGCTAAAAAAAGAGCTGCTAGAGAAGGAATTAATCCTTTAACTAAAGAACCATTAAAGATTCCTGCTAAGACAGTTGCTTCATTCAAAGCTGGAAGCAAATTAAAAGACAAATTAAACTAATATTTTAATTAGGAAAATAAGTTAGCGAAAGCTAACTTTTTTTTGTAATAAAAAATGAATTGTGTAAATATCGAAAATAATGTCCAATTCTTTCTTGTTTCGCCTTTTTAATTGTGCTATACTAGTTGCATACGGGAAACGGGGAATAATATTTGGAACATTATTGGACCAATAATAAAGAATTAAAAAGTGAGCTTAGAGACATAAATGTCTCTTTAGATGAATATGATTTTGTGTTTAAAAGTGATAATGGAGTTTTTTCTAAAAATAGAATTGATTTTGCTAGTTTATTTTTGGTGAAAACTTTTTTAAGCAGTTCTAAAAATAATATTCAAAGTATTTTAGATGTTGGCTGTGGCTATGGGTTTATTGGTATAGTGTTATCTAAAATATTAAAAGTCCATGTTGATATGGTAGATATTAATAAAAGAGCACTGCACTTGTGCAAAATGAATGTAGATATAAATAAAGTTGATTGTGAAGTAAAAGAAAGTAATATATATAGTTCAATTGATAAAAAATATGATTTAATTATTACCAACCCTCCAATTAGAGTAGGAAAAGAAGTTTTGAAAGAATTTCTTTTAGGAGGATTGAAATATTTAAATAAAGATGGGGAATTATGGTTTGTAATTTCCAAAGATCAAGGGGCAAAAAGTGCTATAAAAGAATTAGAAAAAGTATGTTTTTGCCAAATTATAGACAAAAGTAAAGGTTTTTGGGTAATTTCTGCCAAAAATTAGTTGACTTTACCTATAATTATTGTTAAAATCTTAAATTGGTGACGTATTTATATTTTCCAAAACCAAAAAAATGTATAGGGGTGATATCGTGGCTTATAAGACCTTAAAATTTGGTGATTATCGCGAAAGAAGAAGCTTTTCAAAATCAAAAAATACGCTAGAACTTGCTGATTTATTAGAAATTCAAAAGAAAAGTTATCAAGAATTCTTGGATAATGGTATTCGAGAAGTTTTTGATGACTTATTTCCTGTGGAATCATTTACAGGTAATATTTCTTTAGAATTTGGTGATTATTCCTTTGAATCACCTAGATATTCTATTAAAGAAGCAAAAGAAAGAATGGTAAACTATGCTGCACCATTAAAAGTTGAAGCTAGAGTTTTCATTCATGAAACAGGAGAAGTTAAGGAACAAGAAATATTCCTTGGGGATATGCCTTTAATGACTGATGCTGGAACATTTATTATTAATGGAGCAGAAAGAGTTATTGTTTCTCAACTTGTTCGTAGTCCATCTATTTATTATAAAAGAGAAATAGATAAAAATGGACGTCATATTATTGGTGGAGAAGTTATACCAAATAAAGGAACTTGGTTAGAGTTTGAAACTGATGCTAAAAATATTGTTTATGTTCGAATTGATAGAACTAGAAAAGTTCCAATTACAACATTCTTAAGAGCAATAGGATTATCTAGTGATGAAGATATCATTAGTGTTTTTGGTGAGAATGAATATTTAGAAAATACTATTCAAAAAGACAGTTCTAGAAACACTGATGAAGCATTAATAGAAATATATGAAAAGTTACGTCCTGGTGAACCAGCAACATTAGATAGTGCTAAAAACCAATTAATAACAAGATTCTTTGATAGATTCCGTTATGATTTAGCTAAAGTTGGACGTTATAAATTTAATAAAAAACTAAATGTTACTGAAAGATTACTAGGTTGTACTTTAGCTGAAAATATTAAAGTAGATAAAGAAGTTGTATTTAAGAAAGGAACTTTAATTGATAAAAAGGTTCTTGCAGAATTAAAGAAGATATTTGCTAATGGTTACAATTTAAATGAAACTATTACAAATATGGAATTAGATGATTACAATAAAATTCAAACAGTATTAGTTTATGATAAGGAAGATGATAAGAAAACAATTAAAATAATTGGTGTTGATCAATCAGTTGATGAAAAAAGACTAACAATACCAGATGTATATGCTGCTGTTTCTTATTACTTAAACTTACATGATAATATTGGTAATACAGATGAAATTGATAACTTAGGAAATAGAAGAGTTCGTCAAGTTGGAGAATTAATTCAAAATCAATTTAGAACTGGTGTAGCAAGAATGGAAAGAGTAATCAGAGAAAGAATGACTACTCAAGAAGTTGAAAATATTACACCAAAAACATTGATTAATATAAGACCTGTAACTGCAGCTTTAAAAGAATTCTTTGGTTCATCACAATTATCTAAGTTTATGGACCAAATTAATCCAATTGCAGAACTTACTGATAAAAGACGTTTATCTTCTTTAGGACCAGGTGGATTATCGAGAGAACGTGCAGGAATGGATGTTCGTGACGTTAACTCATCTCACTATGGAAGAATATGTCCAATTGAGTCTCCAGAAGGACAAAACATTGGTTTGATTACTTCTTTAGCAGGATATGCTAAAGTTAATGAATATGGATTTATAATGACTCCATATCGTAAAGTTGTTGATGGTGTTGTAACTGATGAAATAGTTTACATGACTGCTGATGAAGAACAAGATTTATTCATTAGCCAAGCAACTGTTAAGTTAGATAAAAATAATAAGATAGAAGCGCCAGAGATATTAGTTCGTCATAATGGTGACAACGTTATGGTTAAAAGCGAATTAGTAGATTTTGTCGATGTTGCTCCAAGTCAAGTTGTATCTATTACAACTAGTTGTATTCCTTTCTTGGAATTCGATGATGCCAATAGAACTTTGATGGGTTCTAACATGCAACGTCAAGCAGTTCCACTACTAACTAGTGAGGCTCCAATTGTTGGAACAGGTGTAGAGTGGATTGCAGCAAGGGATTCAGGATCAACAGTAGTTTGTAAATCTGATGGTGTAGTTACATATGCAGATGCTTTAAAGATAGTAGTAAAAGTTGCTAAGGGTGAAGAAACATATCATTTAGCTAATTTTGAAAGAAGTAATGCATCATCATCAATTAACCATCATCCATTGGTTAAAAAAGGTGATAAAGTTCATCGCGGTCAAGTAATTGCTGATGGACCATCTACAGAAAATGGAGAACTTGCCTTAGGTAAGAATATGACTGTTGCATTCATGACTTATAATGGATATAACTATGAAGATGCAGTTATTTTAAACGAAAGATTAGTAAAAGATGATGTTTATACATCATTACATATAGATCACTATGATATTGATTGTCGTGATACTAAACTAGGTCCAGAGGAAATTACAAGAGATATACCAAATGTTGGTGAAGAAGCTCGTAAGAACTTGGACTCAGAAGGTATTATTAGAATTGGAACAGAAGTTAAAGAAGGAGATATTTTAGTTGGTAAAGTAACTCCAAAAGGTGTTCAAGAATTAACTTCTGAAGAAAAATTATTACATGCTATATTTGGAGAAAAAACTCGTGAAGTTAGAGATACATCTCTTCGTGTTGAACATGGAGCTGGTGGAGTAGTTCATGATGTTAAAGTATATACGAAAGAGAATTCTGATGAATTACCTGCTGGTGTTTCAAAAGTAATTCGTGTATATATTATTCAAAAACGTAAAATTCAAATTGGTGATAAAATGAGTGGTCGTCATGGTAATAAAGGTGTTATTTCTTTAGTTCTACCTGAAGAAGATATGCCATATTTACCAGATGGTAGACCTGTAGATGTAATGCTTAATCCATTAGGCGTTCCATCTCGTATGAATATTGGTCAAATATTAGAATTACACTTAGGTATGGCTGGAAAAATAATGGGTGTTCATTATGCAACTCCAGTATTTGACTCAGCGACTTGGGATGATATTCAAGAAGAAATGGCTAGTGCAGGAATGGCTCCAGATGGTAAGACTATATTATACAATGGTCGCACCGGTGAACCATTCGATCAAAGAATTTCTGTTGGAGTCATGTATATGGTAAAACTTCATCATATGGTTGATGATAAATTACATGCTCGTGCAACAGGACCTTACTCATTAGTAACTCAACAACCACTTGGTGGTAAAGCTCAATTTGGTGGCCAAAGATTTGGAGAAATGGAAGTTTGGGCATTATATGCTTATGGAGCCGCTCATGTTCTTCAAGAAATATTAACAGTTAAAGCTGATGATATAGTTGGTCGTGTTAAAGTTTATGAAGCTTTAGTTAAAGGAAAACTTGTTAATCAAGCAGGAGTTCCAGAATCATTTAGAGTTTTAGTTAAGGAATTCCAAGCTTTAGGATTAGATGTTCAAGTTGTTGATAATGATGATAAAGTAGTAGACTTTAATGAATTGGAAGATGATGAAGATGGTGATGAACCATTCAGAATTGAAGAAATTGAACTTCCAAATACTAATGAAAATGAAGAGCCATTCGAACCTGTAATCGAGGAAGAGGAAGAAGATTCGTTAGATGATCTGGAATTCCCTGGGGATATCGATGAAGAAAGTGAGGCAGAATAATGATAGATGTTAGTAAATTTAAAGGTTTAAAAATAAGTATTGCCTCACCAGAAAAAATTCGTAGTTGGTCTTATGGTGAAGTAAAGAAACCAGAAACTATTAATTATAGAACATTGAAACCTGAAAGAGACGGATTATTCTGTGAGAAGATTTTTGGTCCAACTAAGGATTTTGAATGTTCATGTGGAAAATATAAAAGACTAAGATATAAAAATGTTGTTTGTGATAGATGTGGTGTAGAAGTAACTCGTTCTAAAGTTCGTCGTGAACGTATGGGGCACATTGAACTTGCTGCACCTTGCTCTCACATTTGGTTCTTTAAAGGAGTTCCATCTAAGATGGGATTAGTCCTAGACATGAGTCCAAGGGATTTGGAAGAAGTTTTATACTTTGTTTCTTATGTTGTTATTGATCCAGGAAATGTTCCTTTAGAAGCAAAGCAAACTTTATCCGATAAAGAATATCGTGCTTACTATGAAAAGTATGGAAATACATTTAAAGTAGGTATGGGTGCTGAAGCTATTCAAGAATTATTAAAAAGAGTAGACTTAGAAAGCGAAATTGCTAGTGTTAGAGAAGAATTAGAGGGCGCTACCGCTCAAAAGAGAATTCGTCTAGTTAAAAGATTAGATGCTTTAGTATCTTTCCAAGAATCAGGAAATAAGCCTGAGTGGATGATTTTAACTGTTTTACCAGTTATTCCACCAGAACTTAGACCAATGATTCAATTAGATGGTGGTAGATTTGCTACTTCTGATTTAAATGACTTATATAGAAGAATTATTAATAGAAATAACCGTTTAAAGAAATTACTTGAATTAGGTGCTCCAACAATCATTGTTCCAAATGAAAAACGTATGCTTCAAGAAGCTGTAGACTCATTATTTGACAATGGAAGACGTGGAAGAAGTGTTACAGGTGCTGGAAATCGTCCTTTGAAATCACTTTCTAGTATGTTAAAGGGAAAGCAAGGAAGATTCCGTCAAAACTTATTAGGAAAACGTGTTGACTATTCAGGTCGTTCAGTT
>JAEEGL013743504.1_pt1 | contig 126859 bp, 114 predicted proteins | sample 9134231 | NCBI WGS metagenome assembly JAEEGL01 (sample SAMN16246548, study PRJNA631951) | gut metagenome | biome: gut microbiome; feature: rumen; material: fiber-attached | host: Bos | place: Iran: Karaj | collected 2018-10 | reverse complement strand
TCCATCAAAGGCTCATAAACCTTGACCTCGCGGATTTTGAGGCCGTCATATAAAGAATGAATATACTCACAATATACGTCTCCTGAGCCGCCGCCACCTTTTACGTAGTCAACCGCTGCCTTTCCGAGAAGTACAAGGGGCTTTTCCTTAGAAAGAGGTAAAACCCCGTTATTCTTCAAAAGAACTATCGCCTCATCCGCAGCTTTCTTTGAAATCTCAATGTGTTCCTTGCTGCCTGTCACTCTCTTGTCACCGTAGAGCGGAAGTGAAGGCTGATAGAGAAGTCTTGCCCATTTCTGCATTGTAAAAAATCCTCCGTAAAAATCTAATAAAATTATTCAATGCTATATTCTATTACATAAGGGGGAAATTGACTACTTAATTTATGTGATAAAGGTGGAATGTTGTGAAGGGGGGAGGGCGGCGCGGTGGTTCTCGATCCGCGGCAGGTTCCGAGCACAAAAAAACAGTGCTGTTCAAAATTCATTTGATACAGCACTGTCTATATGATTATTTATCATCATAATGTGTCTTGCACTGTGCAATTTCAAGAGCACCATTCTCAATGCGAAAAACCAATCTGTTTTTCTGATCAATTCTAACGCTCCAATAACCGGAATAATTACCTTTTAAAGGTTCCGGTTTACCCTTGCATTTATACCCATTACGATCTATGTCTTTTAATAACTCATTAATCTTCTTGAGTGTCTTCCTGTCCTGTGCTTGCCAATATAAGTATTCATCCCAGGCAATATCAGACCATATTTTATTCATCTATTAATCCACCTCTATAATATCATGTTGTTTGCCTTTACCAGCATTAAGTTGCTGTATAGACTTTTCAAGAACACTCTGATTTATAGGGCTATAAAAAGGATCAACTGACACTTCAAACGGGATTCTCATTTCATTCCCTAATTTTACAAGATAAAGGTTAATGGCGGTTGTCATATTCAAACCAAGCGCCTCGCACGCAAGTTCAGCTTTTCTTTTAACATTATCATCTATTCTCATGCTTAACTGTGCCATAGAACATACCCCCTTAAATAAATAGTAGGTTTCTTATAATTATTGTAATTCAACACATATACATTGTCAATACATTGAAATTTTATATTTAAAGGGATACCTTCCTGTCATTCGGAGTCGTCGCCGTCGCCATCGCCTGAGCCACCGTCGCCGCTATCACCTTCGTCGCCGTGGTACTCTTCAGTAGGCGCAGCGTCTTCGGATATGCTCTCGCCGCCGTCATCGTCATCTCCGTCGTCTCCGGAGTCGCCGGAATCGCCCGCGTCGTCGCCCGAGCCGCTATCATCGTTTCCGTCATCGCCGCTGTTGTCGAGGGCGTCATCGTTGTTGTCACCGCCGTCGTTTCCGCCTGCAATGGCATCATCGTTGCCGTCGCCATTGCCTTCGCCGCCGAGCTGGTCGCTGCCTGCTGCGTCTTCGTTGCCCGCGCCTGTTCCGGCGCTGTCGCCTATTGCATCGCCTGTGCCCGCGCCGTCGCCGGACATTCCTTCGTTGGCTGCGTCGCTAGATCCGGAAGCGCCTTCAGATGCTGCGAGGCCTGCCTCGTCGGACTCGTCGCTGGAAGCTATTCCTGCTTCGTCAGAGGATGCAACTGCTGCGGCATCTTCAATTGAAAGTCCGCTTGAAGCCGCTGCTGCAGCTTCTTCCTCTTCCTCTGCTGCACGTCTCTCAGCTTCCTTCTCTTCAAGCCATCTTGCAAGTGTTTCTTCCTTGATGCTGTCTACATCAACGTTTTCTTCATCTATATCAGTATTATCGTAATCAATGCTTCCGTCAGCAGATACGACAAATATAGCTGAATCATCTCTATTAGTTGCAACGTAGCCCTGGAGGTAATCTTCTGTGTGGACGATTATGGTTGGCATAAGCTCTTCGCCCTCGTCATCCTCTTCAGATGTGTCTTCCTCGCCATCTTCGGCGTCTTCAGCGTCTTCGTCAGGATCATCGTCCTCAGGCTCGATAACTTCTATCTCCGTCACACGTTCGCCAATTACAGGCTTCAGCTCGACAAGTGAATAAACATAGCTTTCTCCGAAAGCATCAGTGATCATGTCGATTAGCTTCCAGGTTCTAGCGTTGACGCCCGAGCCGTCGCCGTCTTCGTCGCCGGACGAAGGTATATCAATACTATCCGCTCTGTCGGAGTAACCAAGATCGTGGTAGAGAACATCGTCGTAGTAATAAAGGTCTATCGGGGCTTCCTTTACCGAGCCCGAACCATCGCCGCCCGAACCATCGCCGTCACCCGCGCCGTCGCTTCTGATGACCTGCAAGTGGAGATAGTAGTCCGCTGCGGCGGTGAGTTTGAGTTCGGCTTCGATTGCGGAGGAGAGGTCGTCGTCGATGATGAGGTTGCCGTCGGTGTCGACGAGTTCGAGGCCGGAGGCGAGGTACACGCCCTTGTAGTGGCCTTCGGAGGAGTCGCTTGTGACGATCCTTCCGCCGACGTCGCCGACGTTGAAGACTTCGGTCTCGGCTTCGCGATCGGAATAGAACTTTCCGTCCTTATAATAAACAAGAGCACTGTTGCCGTTTCCGCTGATAACGATCTCTCTTGGCGTCATATCCCATTCCGCGTCGATCTCGAGGCTCTCAACGCCGCCTCGCATGTAGCCGAGGATCTTATAAAGTGAGCCGGAGCCGGTGATGAGATTGCCCTCTTCGTCTGTTAGGAAATACCGTTCCTTATCGGACGCTGAGACAACGTCGTACGCGCGCGAAAGAGCTTCCACTCTGCCCGAGAGCTCACTCTTTCTTGCCTCATCGTCGCACTCCTTGATTGCTTTATTAAGGCCCTTTATCGAGGCATCCATCATGGTCAAAAGAGATTCTTTATCCATGGAAAAGCCCGTAAAATCATAGCCGTATTTTTCCATCCCGCCGACATCGACAGGGAGCGAAACATCGTCCGCCGCGGTCGCCTCCACGTAACTTACCATGAAGAAAGCCATCATGGCCAATAATGAAGTTATTCTCAAAAATCTCTTTTTCATAGGCGTTACCTCTTACTGATTCGCACTTATGATACCAATGTTTCTGAGTATGTCCTCAGCCTTTGTAGGCTGGTAGAAGCGCTTTCCGGGTCTTACGACCTGGTCGATACCGGGTATAGCATTTACGCTGCTGTGCTTATCCGAATCGTAGAACATAAAGCTTGTCGATCCTCCAAACGAATCGCCGCTCTTCTTATCTCTTCCGACTATCTCGCCCGCATATGTCCTGTAAGGAATAACAAGCGAAGGTTCAGCCGAAGGACTTGCCGTAACATCCTCCGACATCAAAATATGTCCCGTAGCTCCGATATCGGAAGCTGTCGATACGCTTCCTTCGCAGTCACCGCAGATACCTCCGACATGAGTTCCCTTAAGATGACTGTTCGCCGCGGAGCCGTTGGTTACATTAAGACTTCCATGCAGATATCCGATGATACCTCCCGCATATCCGTCAAATCCTTCGGACTTTACAAGAATGCTTGTTTCGCCCAAGGAGCCGTCTTCGTTATAAGCTACGCTGCAGTTGTCAAAAGAAACTTCTCCGCCGGCACATCCGACAAGTCCGCCGCAGTAGCTTATCTCATTAGTCTCGGGCTCCCAGAGAGCCACAAGCTTAATATCGTCTTTCACAAGATTTCCGTGTACATATTCTTTGGTCGTTGCGCTTCCGTTCTCAACAACCATCCATCCCGAGAAGATGAAAGTATTCTTTTCGGGGTCTGCAGGCCTTGTCGCCGTCGTAGGAACGATGGATGAAACGTTCTCCACATAATATGTCTTCTCATCTCTTGTTACCCTGTGGAATACGCTGTTCGAGTTATCGGGATAAACCGTATCCTTCCAGGTTCCGCCGTCAAGATCGTACTCAACAACGTAGTCGCCCGCGAGCATCGCTTCGCAGCTGTCCGTGTAAGGCTCTACAACGTACAAGCTCACATCCGAGTCAAAAACTGTTCCCGGAAGCTTAGCAATATTATTCTGAGTGGACGCCGTTCCGTCCTCGTTATTTACGGAAGAATCGCTGTAGCCGTAGCCGGTTGTAAACCTCGTCCTAGCGAATCCCTCGCTCATAGCCTTTGTGATACCGATACGAGGCGTTCCGCTTGAATTTGTGATCGCACCCGTGATCGTGATAGTGTGCTTAACTCCGCTCGCATCTGCCGGAAGCTCGACGTTGTTGACAACGGAAGCCGCCGAATTCTCATAGATATACGGGTTGTCGCGAAGATTGAACGTAGCGCCGGAATTGAAATAGATTCCTCCGCCCGCCGTGTTCGCGCTGTTATATTTGATCTCAGGGCTGCCCGTCACGGTGAGGGTACCGCCGCTCGAAATATAGATACCTCCGCCGTAATCCGCAGCGTTATTGGTGATCGTACCTGCGCTGATATTAGCCGCATGGCCAACCGTAACCGCGCCGCCGATGTCAGCCTTGTTGTTCGTTATATGTCCGCCGTACATATTGAATGTACCCGAATCCGTCGCATATACAGCGCCGCCGTCGCCGCCTTTGTTACCTGCGATATTTCCTCTGTACAGGTTAAAAGAGCCACTCTCTACCTTTACGGCACCGTGCGAAGAAGCACCTGTGATAACGCCGCCGCTGACCGTCTTTTCCTGACCGTCCACGGGACTTGTTATCGATCTGTCATCGTCTCCGCAGTCCGTGAGCCTTAACTCCGCTCCGTCGGAAACAGCGATCATTCTGGAATCTCCGCCGTCCCAATTTATCTTTTTACCGTTAAGACAGAGAGTTATATTCTCATCAACAACCCACGTGCTTGTGAGGTTGACGTCGTTCTCAAGGTAGTAGCTTCCTGCCGAAGTAGGAAGGCTGTCGTCGTTGACCCATCTTCTGAAAGCGATATTGTCATCGTCGTCATCGTGATGAACGCCGTAGATATCGTGCCTGTGGTCGGGCGCCACGAGCTTGGCCTCATTTCCGTCGTGGATGACGTCGTACTCGTTGCTGTCGGATATGAAGTACTTTGCAGGATCGACGTCCTTATTTTCGCCGTCGACGTAGCCGTAGCCTGTTGTAAAGAAGCCCGGATTCTCCATGCGGATGCCTACCCTTGTACCTGACAAAAGAGGATTCACAACCGTGAGCTTCCTGCCGCTCTTAAGGTAAACATTGCTCCTCGTACCGTTTTCGTTATTCTGCGAAATATAGATCTTTCCTTCTATCTTCACGGTTCCGCTTGAATAATAAACGCCGTGATCTTCGTTTCTTATGATGCTTCCGCCGTAGATCGTGGCGGTCGCGGTATTGGAAACATAGACGCCGGCTCCCGTATTGTCGGAAATCTCTCCGTTGTAGAGCTGCGCAGTTCCGTTTGTTATCTTGATTCCGTCGCCGTCATTTTCAGTGATGACACCGCCCGACATCTTGAAGGTACCGCCGGTTATGCTTATGCAGCCTTTTTTGCCGCCCGTGATCTTACCTTTTCCGTGCGTGCTCGCATTACAGTCATCGAGTTCAAAAGAGCTTTCGAGGCCCACTACGATAGGAACCCGGCTGCTGTCGTTGACTGCCGTGAGGACATAGCCGTTAAGACAGAGCGTTGTATCTCCCTGAACTGCCCATGACTTAGTAAATGTCGTATCGACGGTGAGATAATACTTTCCGCCCGCAGGAAGAGTTGTAGGATCGAATTTGTATACGCCGTCTTCAAGATACAAGCCGAGCGTTACGTCGATAGGAGTCCATCCCGCGCCGTGATCGTGTACCGCCCACTGCGCATAGAGAGTGACATCCTGAGTTATAGTCTTCATGTCGCCGATGTTCCATAACTCGCCTGTTCCGTCAACGACGGGCTTTGTGTACCATCCCGCAAAGACGCAACCGGTACAAACATATTTGCACGCGAATTTATCGTCCGTGAGCTCAACCTGCGCTCCGGGCACCGTAGGCACATCAATGAGTATTGATTTCATCGTTCCTGAAACCTTGCCACTGATAACGCCTGTGTCGTTCCTTGTAAATGTGATCTTTCTCTTAGCTGTGGAATTGTTTATGACAAATATGGAAAAAGAATCCGCTTCAAAGGTAGCCACAATATCTGCGCCGCTCGTAGATATTCCGCCCACGTTTTCAATGGATTCGTCTATGACTTCCGATTTTTCATCTATGGATGCAACCTTTTCAAGCTTGGTGCCTGCGCTCTCATCGATGTGGTATACATCGACAAGGAGCTTGTCGCCGTTGTCCTTAGCCTCTTTTGCCTTGTCCTTCATGGTAATCGAAAGGCTGATGGGCTTAATGGGCTCAACGTCGTTACCGTTGACATCCTTAAATCCGATATCGAGGTATTCAAGGCTGTCTTTTGGCATGTCGCTCTTATTTATTGCAGCCTTCTGGCCTGAGCTGAGTGACGCTGCAGATACGCTCTTCGCGTAGAAGCCGGCTCTTTTGTCAAAAGCTCCCGAAGGGATGATTGCCTTAACTTCGTAGCAGGTTCCGGCTATGTCCTTGGAGACCGTCCACTGCTCGGAAGGATAGTTCACGCCCGAAGCCGCGTTGGGGTTCTCTGTAAGGAAATTGGTGCCGTCAAAGTAAACCTTATTGTAGCCGCCGTTTCCGTCGCCTAGGTCGACTTCAATGACGTCAGTGAGCTCGTCAAAGAACTGAAGCTCTTCGGCGGCGTAGGCTATAACCTCGAAAAGGCCGAAGTTCAGCACAAGAACAGCTGACAAGATCAGTGTCATCAGCTTCTTTTTGATGCTATTTCTTTTTCCCGTACTGAATCTCTTCATAGTCCGCCCCTCATAAAATATGAATCAATTCAATCAGTTTCATGGTTCCGGAACCGTCACGATGTAGCCGGTCGGAATGTCCTCGCCTTCCTCGTCCGTCTCTTCACCCGTTATCTCAACTCTGCAGTTTTTGACGGTCGAATCGTTCATCATTATTCCCGAAAGTGCGCCGCAGGATGCGATGACGTTGTCCTCATCTCCGTCCGCGCCGACTTTCTGTATGCCGGTTATCTGAGGATCTATCAAGGTCAGGTTGTTGATCTCGCTTCCCCAGAATATCCTAAAGAGTCCCGTGCAGTATCTGTCGTAGACCGTGGTTCCGTTTACCGTCACGTTGTAGCTTCCGGTCGGGAGATACGATCTTGGAACTACTGCGGTCTTACCCTCGTTAAATACGAGCACCGCGCTCTTTGAAAGGTCCGATTCATCGATCTTGAGATTGAGGATCTTGTGAGGCTGTGCCTCCGCCTCGCCCTCGTTGAGCGCGTCGTACTTATCAATGTATTCGTTCAATATCGGAGTAAAATATCTCGATTCTCTCTCCGATGCTTCGCTCATCGTATAGCAGTCATACCACAGGAAACGCTCATTTTCCTTGGGCTCCTCGCCGGAGACTGCCGCGTTAAAATCAATATCTTTTGTCTGGACAGCGTTTATAGGTCTCTCGCCGAAGCTGTCGTAAAGGCTTCCCGTCGCTATGGAATCGACGATGCCGCTGCTCTCATCAAGGTTCTGAAGGTGCCTTGCGTAGGCGATAAATGCGTTGTACTTGCCGGATTTAACGCCGGTCTTGATCTTGCCCTCTTCGGTGCTGATGCCGTTGTCGTAGGCAAAAAGGCTGTTGTCTGAAGCTGTCGCGCTCGCCCTAAGGAGCGCGCCGTCTATGATGACTTCGCCGTGTCCTTCGTAATTTGCGTAGGTCGAAACGTCGACCTTGACTGTCACGTTCTCGCCGGGGTAAAGGTATGCATTCGCATCGTCCGCGCCGCTCTCATTGAGCCTAGCGGCAACTCTGCCGACGGGGATCCACGATACGTCCTTAAACACATCGTCGGATGACGGAAGCAATCCGTTCTTGGAGAACTGCCCCGCGAAGCTACTTAGCTTGCCGTTTTGTTCATTTACGCCCAAGGCGTCGAGCAAAAGAGGTATCTTCGTGTATTCAAGGGTGTCGATGTAGGTGCCCCACTGCGCAAATACCATCTTGTTCTTACTTGTTTCGCCCTCGATTTCGACTCTAATAAGGAGTTTTTTGTTCTTGATCCTGTTGTTGTAATTGGGTCCCTGCGAAGGGAATACGATCTCGATGTTGCTAAGAAGCTTATCCGAGTTAAAAAGACGTCTCTCTCCGCCTACGTAATGTCCGACCCTTACGTTTATCTTATTTCTTACATCATTGTCGATGATGGCTTCCGCGAGCTTGTCCTCTGAGCCCTCGCCGTCAGATACCTGATAGTATCCGACATGTCCCTTGAAGGTTCTTTTCCTTTGCTCATCGTCTCTTATGATGTTCATATTCTCTGATGTATAGAGCTCATCGATGTGGTACTTATCCGTATCTGTCAGGTATACTACCGAGTATACGCGGAAGTTCACGGGATCGAACTCAAGGAGGATTCCGTTTTCGAAGAGCTCAGGTGAAAGGAGCTGTCCGTCCGCGGTAAGGAGTTTTAGCACCGCGTCGCTTCCAAGCTTCGCTACGCCTTTTTCCTGACCGATGACAAAATACTCTACGTCGATATCTATGTATTCGCTGTCGTTGACCTCGCTCTTGATGCGGATGGTCTTGCCTTCAAGGATGCCTGACGCGGATGATCCGCCCATGAGCATGTCCTGCGTCACTCCGTCAAAAGCGTAGATCTCCTGCATCCTGTTCTGGAACACCATGGCGATACTCTCCGCCGTCCTGTCGGCTGCTGCCTGCCTGTTGTTCTCAATGTATGAGCTGACAAAGGCAAAACCGAGGCCGAACAAAACCACAAGTATCGCAACGACGATAAGTACCTCTGCAAGTGTAAAGCCCCTGTTATTAAGTTTACCGGTTGTCTTATCCCCTCTCATAAGCCCGTCACCTTTTACTCTGATCTAAAAGCCTGTCACCTTTTATCAACTATGATAGGTACCGCCAAAAAATAATTCTCTGAAAGTACGTTTTCTTCCTTGTCTACCACCTTTATATGGACCTTAAACGCGTCGTCCTCAAACTTTATGCTCATCCCTGCGGATAGCTCGTATTTGCCTGTTTTCGTCCTATATGCGCCTTCTCCGGCTATATCATACAAAGGACTGCTGTACAAAAGAGAACTCTCGCAGATTCTGCCGTACGGGCCGTCATCCGATGCATTCACGTATCCGATGATGTCGCCGGATTTATCTACTACGGAGAAATGCGCTCCCGGTCCGAAATTATGGGAATCGCTGTTAAAAAGGATTTCTCCGTTGTCGCCCTTTTTGATCTCTCCGCCTACTACTGCAACCTTAGAGCTTGAAAGCTCGCTCATAGCATATTCCGAAAGCTCACTGCAAAGCTCCATGGAAGCTGATATCTGCGCGCTCTTTTGATATCTGTTAACAGCAAGCGAAACGGTCGCGGTCAAAATAGACGTCGCAAGAAGTATGATGACCGTTGCTGCCAAAAGCTCCGCAAGCGAAAAGCCTTTGCGACTTTTGATAAGTCCGTATGCTCTTTTGACTTTGCGCTTTATACTCATAGGCTTTAGTTATCCTCAAATTCCGCTGACCAGTAATAGTACTTCTCCCCGCTCTCTCTTTCTGCCTCGTAGACATTTATATCGGTTGCTCCGTAGCCGAGAGAACCGCCCACCGCATGATCAAGCTCCATCGATACGCTCTTGTCGCTGTTTTCAATGTATATCGTCACGCCTGCTGCCTCGCTGACACTGACCTCTTCCTTGTCAAAAAGATCGTTCTTAGTGACGGAATTTACTCTTCCGGAAGCAACAATAGCCCCCGCGAGTATCATCATACCCATGGAAGCGATTATCAGTGCTATCAAGGTTTCCGCAAGGGATTCCCCTCTTCGATCATTAAGTTTCGAGAATACGGATCCAATTACCTTACCCATATTCATCCCCCTCATCGCTGTCAGTTTCCTTTTATCTCAATCGAGCAACTGTCAGTTTCCTTTGGTCTCTATCGAACAGTCGGACCAAGTATAATCCTTGCCGCCGATCCCGTTTTCCTCGGAGCTTACCGCAAAGAATAACTTGACCGTGCTCTTATTTATCTCACTTTCAGCTATGCCTTCCCGTCCGTCGCTGAGAACAACTTCTATGTTATTATTATCGTCATTTTTGGCTGAAATTTTTACTCTTAAGGGGTCCTCTCCGGGATCCGCTCCCGATGAGATATACCAGGTCATTTCATTTCCCGCGCCCGCCACAAGTGCCTTAAATTCGGCTTCAAAAGAGCTGTCTCCAAAGCTCTCTTTTTCTTTTTCCGAAAGCTTTCCGAGTTCGCTCTCACTTACTCCCGCAGGGCCGTATCCGACCACATATTCGCCGCTTCCTTCATCATAAGAATAGCTGCATCCGTTAAAAAGCATTCTTACGTAAGATGCAGCTGATGATAACGCAAGATCGGACTGGTAACTATCTCTTTGTCTTGCAACCGTCTTTGCGCTGTTAAGCGCAATGCTTATAACCGCCACGCTGATCAGCGTCGAAGCAAGCAGCACGCCAAGTGCAAAAACAATCGTTGCCCCTCTTTTTTCCAAAAATTTCTTTCTGATCATTTGCTCTTACCATCCGCGGGGAGTTCAAGGTCTTCTACAGCGTCATATACCGTCTCATAGAAAGTTGCCGAACAATCAATGGTTATATCTTTTTCGAAGAGATCTTTGTCGACCTCGTTATCTCCTTTTCCGGATTTATCAAAGCCAACGCTCATATCTCCGATGATGCAGCGTATATCACTGCCTTCAAGCTCTTTTATTATCTTTTTGGCATCTTCATATCCCGATACGGTAAATGATAACGAGAACTTTCTTCTGAGCTGATCCTTATCTCTTGATATCTTAGAGAAATTTATGTGGTATTCCTTGGTGCTGGCAGTAAGAATATCCTGCAAATAAGATATCTCCTGCTTTTCATAGTTATAGCTAGGCATGTATGTGTACTCAGGTGTGCCTTCAACTATGGAATCCATCTCTTTTTTCATCTTCTGGATCTCTTCCATTTTTACTTCAGCCTCTGTTATCTCAAGCTCAAGATCTGCCTGTTTTTGCTCAAGACGCTTGATCTGGCTGATCGAAGGTTCATACACATAGAAATAATAGGCTGCACCGATCATTATCAATGCCAGTATTAAAAGAAGGAATTTTTCTCTTGTTGTTAGTTCTCTGTTTAACTTCTTAAGCACCGGTTTTCTCCTTATTTGATCTTGATCATAGTGATCTTCATCTGCACATCTACTATCTCATCCGAATTCTCTGTATCTTCGGTCTTACTTCTCTGAACATCGCTTACGCTGACCGCATCAACAAATTCTGTTCCTTTAAGCTCTTCTATTATTCCTACAAGCTTATCTACCGAATCAGTGGTAATGGCAACCGTAAGCTCATTGCCCTTTAAGCTGTAGCCGTTTAGCTCAAACTCTCTGTTCTTGAAAAGCTCTATTATCTCCATCGGAACGATCCTGTTGACGTTGCCTTTTTCTTCATCGGTCATGTAGTGCCAGGTGTAGTGATAATAAAGTTCCGGAAGGTCTTTCTCGGCTTCAAGAGTTGCATTGTATTTATCAAGCGTTTCTTGTACCTGAGCAACCTCCGCCTTTTTCTTATTTACACTTTGCATTAGATCGTATACCGCAAATTTACCGAAGAGAGAAGCAAAGATCGCTATCACCAGAAGTCCGCAGAAAAGGCCTTTCCAGTTGATGACCCTCTTCTCAAATATTTCAGTAAAGTCTACATAGTTCTTAATATGAGAACCCTGGTTTTGATCCTTTAACAGAATTCCCATTGCAATCGAAACTATACTAAAATTCTCGTTTGTGAACTGAGGGAACGCTTCCTCGAAAGTGTTCACGTTCATATTCAGTCGTTCTTTTAAAAGTTCGATAAACGGAGGGATAAGTGCTCCTGTTCCGTATATAAGGACCTCATTGAGCCTTGAACTCATATCCGACATCTCGTAGTAGTTTATACCCTTCATAACCTCTATCGAGATATCCTTATATGCATTAATGGCTACTTCGGAATTTACACAGTCTTCATAATTGGTCCTTACATAGGTCCTTGCAAGTTCCATCTCAATGTTGCGATCTTCAGCAATTGCCTGGAACAAATGATTCTCACCGATATCAATTACCTGAGCGAGCTTAAATTTATCATCCTTAAAGATCTGGAATCTGATAGCTCTGTTTCCGATATCAAGGAAACATCTTTCCTTTTTCCTCTCTTCCTCAGTCGGGAACTCTTTTAAATATCTCTCAAGTATGCACACCTCAGGAACCATCTTGCATAGCTTGAGTCCTGCCATCTGCAGTATCTCGTCTACAGTCTCGTAGTACTCTTTGGATATGGCAACTCCCAAAAGTTCCATGGAATCGGGAGCTCCGTCACCATCCGTATCGACAGTTTCTCTAAGCTCATAATCATAAAGGTAATCCTTTAATTCTCCGCTTATACTGTCTCTGAATTCATAAGGAAGATTTATCCTAAGCTGTTCATCACCCATCTTGGGAAGCTTTATATTTCTTGTAAGCACTCGATCGGTTCCTATAACGAAATAGGCTTTCTTTCCTCTGAATTTTTTCTCTTTCATGGTCTCTTTTATAAAGGCCGCAAAGAGATTCTTGGAAACGATCTGGCCGTTATTTATTATGTTGTTTGGAATATCAACCCACGTAGTCTTTATCTCTTTTCCCTTGTACATACTAAGAGAAAGTCTTCTGTGTGCTGTATATATTCCGATGACTTTGCCTTTTCCGAACATTCTTAAGCTCCTTAGAATAAACTAAAATACCAATCGGTTACCGTTTTAGAAAAGATCAAAAGTATATATCCCGACATTGCTATAGCCGGTGCAAAAGGAAATTCCCTTGTTTTATCCGGTAAGAATCTCCTTCTTATTCCCACAAATAAAAGTCCTATGATACACGAAAGAAGTATCAGTTCATAGCTTCCTGCTGCCCCAAGATAAAGAGCAAGCATTCCGTACAGCTTGATATCTCCTCCGCCGAGTGCGTCTCTTTTTAACACCTTTCCCATCAAAAGAGCTATCGCAACCATGATCACTACTATGCCCACGCAAGAGAGGATATTCTCAAGTATCCCGGGTATATTCGCCTTATCTTTTTCCAAAAAATATTGAGCAACCTTTGATACTATGAATGTGATAACTCCCACGATGATGCAGCCGTTTGGTATTTCCATGATCTCAAGATCTACCAAAGATGCTGCAAATAGGCAGGCTGTAAGTATTATGTACGTTATCAGCAAGATGATATTGTCCCAAAATGCTATGTAGAGTCCGAGACAGAGAAGTCCGAATAATAGCTCTGTCAGCGGATATCTTACCGACACTTTCTCCTTGCAGTATCTGCATTTTCCTCCTGTGAAGATGTAGCTGAATACCGGAACAAGATCCGGTGCTCCGAGCTCATGTCCGCAGTGCATGCAGTGGCTCTTTCCCTTTACCCAGTCTTCTTTTCTTACTATCCTCATAGCCATGCAGTTAAGAAAAGAACCAAGGGCGAGGCCAAATATGAAAGTCACGACTCCAAAGTAGATGATCACTAGCTTCCCCCGTTTAAGTCAATCACATTGAACTATACATACTGAACATTGCCATATATATTGAGATAACAATAAATCCCGCTACTACTGCCAGGAAAACCAAGATCGTAGGCTCAAGCATCGATATCGCCTTAGCTACAGCCTGCTCAAGCTCGTTGTCATAGTACTTAGCGACCGTATCGAGCGTGTTCTTGAGTTCTCCGGTATCTTCTCCGACTCCGACCATATCTGTCAGGATATCCGGGAAGCACCCGGCTTCCGTCATACCTGCTCTCATGGTCTTACCTTCTTCAAGTCTTGTTACCATCTGAAGTGTCTTTTCTTCGTATATCTTGTTTGGCATGACCTTTGAGGTTACTCCAACCGCTTTGGTCATCGGGATTCCCGACTGGACCATGGTCGCCATTGTATTCGCAAACAAGCTTGCGCAGTTAAGCTCCATGATATTTCCGAGTACCGGAAGCTTAAGCTGTAATTTTGCTATATTTCTCGCTCCGTTCGGAGACTTTTTATACAGGATCACGCCAAACGCGATAGCAGCAACAAGCACGATGAAATAGATAAATGTATCACGTACAAAGTTGGATATCGCTATGAGCATCCTTGTCATAAGAGGGAGCTGTCCGCCTGTCTCATCGAAGATAGCTGTAAATGTAGGTACGACCTTGACCATAAGTACGATAACTACTATCACCGCGATCACAAGTACGAATGAAGGATAGATCATTGCTCCTCTAACCTTTGCTCCCATCTTGGTCTGCTTATCATAGTGCTTATATATTGACTCAAAGCTTCCCGCAAGGTCTCCGGCTTCCTCACCGGCTTTTAATGTCTCGCAGAATGTAGGAGGGAATTTGTCGTTTCCGTGATCTTCAAAGGCTGCCGATATAGTTCTTCCTGCTTCTACATCTGCCGCAACCTCGTTGAGTACTTTTTTAAGGAATTTATCTTTGGTCTTATCTCCGATAAGTCTGACTGCTCTTGCTATCGGTATTCCTGCCGAAAGTATGGTTGCAAACTGACTGCACATCATAGTAAAAGCTTTGGAATTAAGCTTACTGCCACCGATATCACCAAAAAGGATCTTTCCGATAAGCGTATCGGATTCTCCCTTTATCTCGGTGAGCGATATTATGACGTTATAGTTATTTCGTATTTTGGCGGATGCCTCAAGTTCATTGGTGGCTTCAACCATCCCCGTTACCTGAAGTCCTCCGCTACCTTCTGCAACATACTTATAGTTTTTCATCACACACCCCGCTGCCCAAATCCGTTATGATCAAAAGATATTTCTGTTTACAAAGTCTTTATTTACCGCGTAATGAAGCGCATTTTCTCTTGTTATCATTCCCTTTTTCACCAGCATGCATATTGCCTGATCCATTGTCTGTCCGCCGATCTCGGAGCTCGTTGCAACTGCATTGGCGATCTGAGGAGTATTTCCGGTTCTTATAAGGTTTCTGATCGCATCGGTCACTACCATGTACTCTGCTGCAAGTGCCCTACCGCCGCCCTTTTTCTGAATGAGCTGCTGAGTAAGTACAGCCTGCAAAACCATGGATAGCTGCAATCTTATCTGCGGCTGAGCATTCTCGGGGAATACCTGTACCATACGGTCAATGGAGTCTGCCGCACTTCCCGTATGCAATGTTCCAAATACCAAGTGTCCTGTCTCAGCTGCAGTTATAGCTGTCTCAATAGTGTCTCTGTCACGCATCTCACCGATAAGGATAACGTTGGGATCCTCACGGAGTGATGCTCTAAGTCCCATTGCAAAGCTCCGGGTATCTTTTCCTACTTCTCTTTGATTTATCGCGCACAGATCCGGAGTGTACATGTACTCGACGGGATCTTCCAGCGTTACGATATGTCTTTTGTAATTGTGGTTGATGTTGTCCATTATCGCGGCAAGTGTTGTTGACTTACCGGAACCGGTCTCACCGGTTACAAGGACGATTCCCTTATGGAGCTTGGGAAGATCAAGAACTGCCGGTGGAAGTCCGAGTGTTGAAAGTTCCGGGATGTGCTCAGAAAGGATTCTTAATGCAAGTGACGGAACTCCCTGCTGCTTGAACAAATGGATACGGCATCTGTTACCTGCAAAAGAATCAGCAGCATCAAGCTCGCCGTTCTTCATAAGTTCGTCAAAAGCTTCCTGCGTCTTAGATAGCTCTTTTGCCATATTAAGGCAGTCCTCGGCGGTCACAGGAGTCTCTTCCATGTTCTCAAGATCGCCGCTACTTCTGTACTTGGGCGGAAGGCCGCAGATAATGTGAATATCGGAGGCTCCGTCTTCCTTTGCCTTTATAACGAGCTGTTCTATTGACATCATAAGCATCTACCTCAATCACTTTCGTTGGTGATACGCATTACTTCGTATACTGTGGTTATGCCTTCATATATGAGCTTTATGCCTGCTTCCTTAAGCGAAACGAAATTGTTTTCAGGCTTTTTAAGTTCTTCGAGTATTGCTTCTCTTCCCGCTTTCTTGGTAATAAGATCTCTGATCTTTGGTGTTACCAACATGATCTCAAATACGGCGATTCGTCCTGAGTATCCTGTGTTAAAGCAGTGCTGGCAGCCTTTTCCAACTTTAAATTTCGTTCCGGGCTCTATCTTGATACCAAGTCTTGCCTCGTCGTCTGCTGTAGGTGTATATTCCTCAGCGCAATACGGACAGATACGTCTTACAAGTCTCTGAGAGATTACGCCTCTTAGAGTAGCGGATATGAGATATGGCTCAACGCCGATATCTTCAAGACGGTCAATAGCTCCGACGGCGTCGTTGGTATGGATGGTACTCATAACGAAACGTCCTGTGAGTGCCGCTCTCATACATATATCTGCTGTCTCACCATCTCTTATCTCGCCGACGGACACGATATCCGGGTCCTGTCTGAGGATTGCCCTAAGACCGTTTGCAAAGGTCATATTTACCTTGGGATTGATCTGGACCTGATTGAGACCGTCTAAGTTGTACTCTATAGGATCTTCCAAGGTTACAAGGTTTACGTCCCTTGTGTTGAGCTCATTTAGCATCGCGTACATGGTCGTTGTCTTACCTGCTCCGGTAGGTCCAACGAGAAGCATTACGCCGTTCTTGTAATGGATGAGCTTTTCGTACTTCTCCATGTCGTCAGGTCTAAGTCCAAGCATCTCTTTGTCGATGTTGGTCGCAGACTTATCAAGGAGACGACATACTATCTTTTCACCCCAAGCGATCGGAAGTGTAGATACACGCATGTCGAAATTTCTATCGGCTACGGATACGGTAAATCTACCGTCCTGGGGTATCCTCTTCTCCGCAACATCCATACCGGACATGGTCTTGATACGGGCGATAACGGCCATCGTGATGTCGTTTGGAACTTTCAGGACATCACGCATAACGCCGTCAACTCGCATCCTGACATCCATTTCGTTTTCTCTCGGTTCGAAGTGGATATCCGATGCACGTTCCGCCGCAGCTCTTTCAATTATTGAATTAACAAGTCTTATTGTGGGAGCATTGTCAGAATCACCGGAAAAAGATCCCGATGTGATGACATAGTATTGAACGGATGAATCGAGTTTATCGGGAGCCGATGCATCCGTATCCTGATCTCGTTTATAATCTTCGATAGCTCTCCAGGCGCCCTCATTGCCGTAGAGAGTATTTATGGCTCTCTCAACAGCAGAGCTCGTGGAAATAAGAGGTACGATCTTAAGATTGGTAACTTTTCGTACCTCATCAAGCGCATAGTAATTCAGAGGATCGTCCATGGCAACATACAGAGTGTTGAACTGTTTCTGCACCGGTACCATGTGATTCTTTTTCGCCGTATTCGGCGGTACAAGTTTAGACAGCTCAAGCGGTATGTTGACCTTTGTAAGATCCACATAATCAACTTCAAGCTGCACAGCCAATGTCTTGGCTATATTCTCGGGTGTAACGATCTTATTATTTATCAGAACCTCACCAAGCTTTTCCTTGGTTTTCTTCTGAGTCTCCAAGGCAAATTCAAGCTCTTTTTCTGTTATGAGTCCCCTCTCTATCAATAGATCGCCAATACGCTTTCTAGCCATATTACCCCCTTGAAACCAGCATCATCAAACAGGTTATGATAATTCAGAAATCTCTAATCATTCGTATATTTCTTTTAATCATTATCCGGTCCTAAATGAACCGTTTCTCCATATTGACTGTCGATATATGCAAATGGATTAGTAAAATCTTGTCCGCAGTTTTCATCATAATATTCAACGCATGATACTCCGGAAAATTTTAATGTCTCCACTACATTTCCATCTTCGTCGACAACCTCAACTCTTGTGGGTACACCGTGTCCTTCATTCAGAACACTTCCTGCCCATCCCGGAGTTCCTTCTGTTGCATCATCAACATAAACAATTCCATCATAAGTAGTTCTTCCGTTAGCCAGATAATCAGCTGTTCCTATTGCCAGCAGTGAGCGTATATTAGCTAAGTCCGTAGCATACTTAGCTTTATTCAGCTGAGCTGTAAATACAGGAATTGCAATTGCAACAAGAACTGCTATGATCGCTACTACGATTAGGAGTTCGGCTAATGTGAATCCGCGCTTACTATTTTTATCAGCCATAACATGACCCCCTTTATCACAAATAAATCATCTTAATACTCTGTTCCAAACCACGTCGGCTCGCCTAATCCCTGAGAACTTTCTATGAAAGTATATGGTGCATGCCCGATATCATCTCCGGTTCCAATTATTACGTGTCCCATTTCATTGAAACTAAAACTAGAACCACTGGATAAAGTGATTGTCATTGTATCGCCTTCATCCTTATGAATCTGTTCATCATTACCAATCACATCATCTCCGCATGTAACGGTGTAAGTCGGTGTACCGTTAGCTAAATAATCAGCAGCTAATTCCGCATACACAGCTCGAGCGTTTGCCTCATTTGTAGCATATTTAGCTTTATTCAGCTGTGCTGTGAATACAGGAATTGCTACAGCTACAAGCACTGCTATAATTGCTACTACGATTAGGAGTTCCGCTAATGTAAATCCTTTTGTTCCTTTGTTTTTTCGATTTATTTTCATAAGCATCACCTGTACTCTCCGTTCAATTAACTAACTCAGAACTGATCTCCTGCACCCAAAACAAAGTTTTCATCAAGATAATCACAATCATCTGCGTATACGATCAATCCTGTTGAACCTGCAATATATCCGAAGTCACTAGAAAACATTCCATTGAACTCAAATGTATCTACAGTATTTCCATCAGCATCACGAAGCTCAACTGTTTTTGGATATCCCTTAGTTGTACCCCAACCGCCTAGCTCACCATCAGAATAAATATCTAAAGTTTGTTCTCCGTTAGCAAGAAAATCTGCAGTCATTGCAGCGTATAAAGATCGAGCATTGGCTAAATCAGTTGCAAACTTCGCTTTATTTAATTGCGCTGTAAACACAGGAATCGCTACAGCTACAAGAACTGCTATAATTGCTACTACGATTAGGAGTTCCGCTAATGTAAATCCTTTTGTTTTTCTATTCATATCCCACCTCACGTCATATTCTTTCTTAATTTAATCCCATAAATTCATCAGGATCTATAAGACCTTCATCAGCTTCGCCCTGGAACCATATATATACCTTTCCTGTTTTTGGAAATACATACATCTCAATGCAATTAGGAGTCATAATCGTAGGATGGCCCATGTAAACAATTCCGTCAGGTAAATTGTAATCTCCCTGAAGTCCCGGCTTTGTAGCCTTTCCTGTTCCACTGATTGAGTTATCAGGAACTGCAGTTCCTGCCTCAGCATCAAAAGAAGCACATGAATATTCAATATCTCCATTTGTGTAATGATACCATGGGTCTTCTTTATAGCTATCATCTAACAAGGCAGCTGATGCATATGCATAAGCACTTCTCATATTAGCTATATCAGTTGCTTCTCTGGATTTTTCAAGCTGCGCAGTGAAAACGGGGATTGCTACTGCTACAAGTACTGCGATGATTGCTACTACTATTAGGAGTTCAGCTAAAGTGAAACCTTTGTTTCTATTCGCTTTAGTAGTCATAGTTTTATACCTCCTTCTCCTGCTTATTCATAGTACTTGAGAGGATCGATCTCAAGACAATCCACTTTCGGTTCCATTCCAAAATATGTTACCGTTCTGACATTGGTATCAGTAGGTAAATTATCCCAAGCGACTTCTGTTATTCCTACCGCACTTAGTTGATCTTCCAATTCATCTCTGTATTTTTGTAACTGTTCCTGAGTTAATGGAATAGTCAGATCATCAATATATATAGTGAAATTTCCATTATTAATATCATCGTAATCACCAAGCATTGCCCTAGCTTGAGCTTCAGCATATCCGGCTCTGAGATTGGCTACTGTTGTTGCAACCTTAGCCTTTTCTAATTGAGCTGTGAATACAGGAATTGCAACGGCTACTAAAACAGCGATGATTGCTACTACTATTAGAAGTTCTGCTAATGTAAATCCTTGTTTTCTACTATTATTCCTAAACATTTGCATCTCTCCTTTTAAAATACGTATTTACCGCTCTAAGTTCATACGTTATGGTGTAGACGAAGGCACAGTTCCAAAAACTTCAGATTCAAAACCACCACCATCAAAAGTTACATACGGTGCTGTCGTGTCTGTACCACAAACTACATCAAAATCTCCTGTTCCATTGAATTTATAACTATCTACAAGATTGTCATCTTCATCGTATATCTGTACTATTGTTCCCATGCATGCTTCGCTTGCAGCATAGTTGTAGTTTCCTTCCACATTAGTTCTACTATCAATATGGAACTCACCATCCGGATCTCCATCGTTAGACAACCAATAATATGTCTGTCTGCCATTTGAAAGATAATCTGCAGATAACTCTGCGTAGATTGATCTGGCATTTGCTAAGTCCGTAGCATGTCTTGCTTTTCTAAGCTGTGCTTTAAACACAGGAATTGCAACTGCAACTAATACTGCGATAATAGCTACTACAATTAGAAGCTCTGCTAATGTGAAACCTTTACTGTACTTTTTATTCCTCATAATGTTGACCCCTCATATAGAAACAAAAAACAATAGAACATATTCAAGTATTAAAGAACTCCTTCATTACCCCATACTTCAAAATCATCAGGTGCATTGTCTCTATCTCTGTAAATAGCAACTCCCGGAGCAACGGATTCTGTTCCATCAAATCCAATCTCAAGATAATCTGCTATTCCTGTAAAAGAATATGTATTCTGTAAGTTTCCGTCCTTATCATATACTTCAACAGTACAAGGTAATCCGCTGTCTAATTCAAACAAAGCCTTATCAAATAATTCTCCGTTGTTATAAGTTAATTGAAGTGTAGTAATGCCATTAGCCACAAAATCGGCTGTCAATTCTGCGTAAACAGCTCTCGCATTCGCTACATCAGTAGCATATTTAGCTTTGTTGAGCTGTGCTGTAAATACAGGAATTGCTACGGCAACCAATACAGCAATGATTGCTACAACAATTAACAGTTCTGCCAATGTGAATCCTTTTTTATTCCCTCTCATATGCATACCCCTCATTTATTGTTTGTAGCGTTCAATTATAAGGTTCATTATTAATGTCTATATCCCAATCGCCATTTTCATTAATAGTAAAGAAAACATACAATTCAGATCCTGCTTCGAAATCACTCGTACTCCATGCATATCCGTTTGTTATACCCAATTCATCAACTATAGTCGGAAGATAATCATTTAACTGATCATAGCTTAAAGGACACTTTACTCCGGGGATCTCAACCTCCGTTAGATCATCTTCATGAATAACATTTTCATCATCAAGTAAGAATGCAGCAGCTGCTTCTGCTTTTGCAGACCTGAAATTTGCCAATGTAGTTGCCTGTTTTGCTTTCAATAATTGCGCAGAAAAAACAGGGATCGCTACTGCTACAAGTACTGCTATGATAGCAACTACAATAAGGAGTTCAGCTAATGTGAATCCTTTTTTGTTCACTCTCTTCTTCATATAAACTCCTTCCTTTATAAATCAGGTGCGTTTGTAAAGTATATTTCCATATTTAAATCCATATATTCGTTATAACAAAACTCGATAACAGCATCCTTTATTTCACCACTTTCTACCATACCCGAATACATTTCCTGTAATTGCTGAGGTAATCCACTTATGTCAGTAACAACCGTATTCCCTGCCGCTTTTCCATATCCAATGCCAATCGTATAACCGTCATAATCAGGATACTTTGTTCTGAACTGCGCACTGGAAAGAATTTGTCCACTGGAAGCATCAAAAGCAAAGTATGTTCCGCTCTTAACCGGTATTCCATCAATATCTTCATCCAACATTACCGCTGCAGTAAATGCTGCATACGCAGCTCTCATATTAGCTACATCTACTGCCTGGCGACTCTTCTCCAGCTGCGCATTAAACACCGGTATCGCCACTGCTACAAGCACTGCTATGATTGCTACTACAATAAGGAGTTCAGCTAATGTGAATCCCTTTGTATTACATTTTTTCCTATTCATAAGGCTTCCCTCCTTATTGAAAATATGCTTTATAAATCAAACGATGTGATTTCTATATATATGTACGAAAATTAAGGTTCTTTTCCGAATACTACTTCAGTACTGTTATTGTATGAGCAAGCAGCGATCTTAACATATGGAGCATCATCTCCGGAGCCTACTGTAAAAGTGATATCAGCCATACCGTTAAATAAATACTTTGATGAGCCGTCGGTGCCCTTTGTAACTACAACCTCTGTCTTTGTGCCTTGTGTAACAGCAGCAGGGCTAACTGTATAAGTCTGCGATCCGTTTGCCAGATAATCAGCTGTAAGCTCAGCATAAATCGATCTGGCATTAGCTTCATCTGTAGCATATTTAGCTTTGTTGAGCTGCGCTGTAAATACAGGAATTGCTACTGCAACAAGTACAGCGATAATTGCTACAACGATCAAAAGCTCCGCAAGTGTAAATCCCTTTTTTCTATAAATGTTCATAATTTTGCTCCTTTCCCGCTCATAAGAAGTATTTGATAAAATAATTTTACCCACTAAACTAACCGCATAAAATAGATATTTTCTGATTTTTTATTAAATAAAAATAAATTTTGTTCGTTTTTACGATATTGCCTAACAATTCTATTAACTGTTTTTGTTTTGTCTTTATAATTTGTATATTCTATATTGTATCATATATTTAAACGTTTTTTCGTTTTGATGTATAATAGGAGCATACAGCGAACAATATTCAAGGAGCTCACCATGACAGAAACCGAAGTCAGAAACAAATACGAAGAGATAACCAAGACCCTTATAGCAAAAAAGCTCACCATCACAACGATGGAGAGCTGCACTGCGGGACTTATAAGTAGCCTGATCACGGACACCGAAGGTTCGTCGCAGGTACTTAAGGGAGCTTTTGTGACATATTCAAATGAAGCCAAGATCATGCAGAATGTTCCTGCCGAGACGATCGATAAGTACGGCGTGTATTCTGAAGAGACGGCAAAAGAGATGGCGAAGGCATGTAAAAACACCTACGCCGCGGATATTGGCGTAGGTGTCACCGGTACTATGGGAAATATCGACCCGTCAAATAATGACAGCGTGCCGGGTGAGGTGTATTTCGCCATAGCTGATAAAGAGACTCTTTCCTCGGAACATGTAAGCTTATCGCCCAGAGACAGCAGGTACCTGTACAAGTTGTCCGTCGCGGACATAATTGCCGATAAGCTCCTTGAAATACTGAGAGGTTGCTCCGAATAAGCATCTATAGTAAAACAGCGAGGCATTTATGGGGGAAAATTCACTTATAGGGGTGGTATGCTCACGCTGCTTCACTTCTTCCGTAGACCGTCTCGTAGTACTGCTTGGACGTCATGAGATAAACAAATATATATACCAGGAAGAAGCTTACGCTTGCTATTGTTATACACATAAAGAAAGTAGGTATATCAACGTAAAGTATGCTGTTTAAAAAGAGTCTTACTATACTGCTCGCAATTGCGGCATGTATTATCGAAGCAAACACCGGTAAAAAGAACATTGTCATTACCTGCGTTCTGATAGTCTTCTTAGCCTCTTTTTCCGTAAGTCCGACTTTCTTAAGGATGTCAAATCTTCTTCTGTCTTCAAGTCCTTCCGACATCTGCTTGTAGTATATGATCATCACTGTTGCAAGTAGGAATACAACAGACAGGAATCCTCCGACAAACAAGACGCCGCCGTAAATGCTGTAGAACTGGCTTCTGTACGTCTGCTTGTTTCTTACATCATCGATTGAAAAGCCTCTGTTTACAAGCTCGTCGTATAAAAGATCCACTTTATCAAATCTGTCTTTGTCTACAAGATTAAATTCGATACATGAAACATGGTCATAATACTGTTTTTCTTCATCTCCGAGTACAAGTACCTCTTTACCCATTTTTTGATTCAGGTTCTCATCATCGGCAACGATCAACAGCTTACCGAAAAGAAACATCTCGGGCTCATAGATTTTCTCAATATCTTCATTCTCAATCTCACCCTTGATCTTGTATTCATCACCGAGTATTTTAATGCTGCCGGTTTTCATGATCTCTTTCGGGCACTCTTTTACATATACTTCTCCCGGTCCTACGCTTATATCTTGCCCTGTTACATATTTATATTCCTCGGGCGTAAGTATATAAACATCCAATATGGACGCAAAATCGGTTATATTCGCATTCAGACTGCTAAAAGCTGTAAATCCGTCATCTGTTAAAAGAAGCATTCCCTGCGTATACTGCAATGTTTCCGTGTCACATGCTTCTATTCCGATTTTTTGGCACGCGTCGTTCGTTGAATTCATGAATGCATTTCTGTCAAAGTTTTCATCAACATTTGCGACAATTACGGTATCTTTTGGGAACATCATATTTATGTTCTGCTCTCCTAAAAGAGATATCGAAGCACAGCATGTAAAGAGAATTATTACCGCAGTTGAAAGTACGCATATGGATGCAAGTCCGACCGCGTTGTGCTTCATTCTGAACATAAGGTTGGATACGCTTATAAAATTCCTGGTATTGTAATAGAATTTCTTATTCTTCTTAAGCACCTTAAGTACAAAAATGCTTCCGGCTACAAAAAGAAAATATGTGCCAAGGATTACAAATAATATACATTGGAAAAGCACTGATAATGCAGAAAAAGTGTTTTTTGTCCTAAGTGCAAGAACATATCCTATGCCAAGGCATATAGTTCCGGCAATGAGAAGAATATATCTTGTCTTAGGCTCTTTTTCTCCCATATTCTCACTTTTCAAAAGAGCTATCGGCTTTCCGAAATTGACCGAAAGCGCGTTGTATATGAAGCATATAAAAAACCAGATTTCAAATGCTATCAGCGTAAATAAAAGAGCATTCGTTGAAAAAACAAGTCCGTCCAAAGGTTTCTGGCCAACAAGCTTATAAAGAACAAGAAGCATGAGCTTATTGAGGAAGGTCCCTACTATGATACCGAGGCCGATCGCAAGTGTTGATGTAATAACGTTCTCGACAAAAAGGATCGCGGCTATGTGCTTTTTGCTAAGCCCCAGTATCCCGTAGAGTCCCATCTCTCTTTTCCTGCTTCGCATAACGAATCTGTTGGCATATAAAATAAAGCCGAAGGCAAAGAGGATCACTATTCCTTTTCCGATAGAAAGAAGAGCTGCTATAGTTGCTGCTCCGTAAAAGACTTCTCCGTTTGCGGTAACAAGAAAACCTGTCCTTGAGAGAGAGTCCATAATGTAAAAGAGCATGATCATGATGGAACTTGAAATAATGAAAGGAACCAAAGTCCTGATATTCTTTTTCATGCTCGTAAAAGCCATTTTTAAAATGAACTTAGGATTCACTTTCGTCTCCTCCTCTCATAAGAACGGTAACTGCATCGCAAATATCATCAAGCATCTCGCTTCTTGTCTTTTCTCCGCGATAAAGCTGATGGAAAACTTCTCCGTCCTTTATGAACATAACTCTGCTTGCATAGCTTGCGGCAACGTTACTGTGAGTAACCATAAGGATTGTCTGGCCGCTCTTGTTGATCTCTCTAAAGAGTCTCATAAGATTAGTTGCTGCCTTGGAATCAAGCGCTCCCGTAGGCTCATCCGCAAGAAGGATCCTGGGATTCGTGATAAGAGCTCTTGCAACTGCTGTTCTCTGCTTCTGTCCACCGGATACCTCGTAAGGATACTTGCCAAGGAGGTCTTCAATGCCGAGCCTCTTAGCAACGTCTTTTACCTTGGAATCCATGGTCTTATGGTTTTCTCCCGCAAGTACAAGCGGAAGCTTGATGTTGTCTTCTATAGTGAAATTATCAAGAAGGTTGAAATCCTGGAAAACGAATCCGAGATTCTGTCTTCTGAAGATTGCTCTCTCATTGTCTTTTAACTTAGAAAAGTCCTTGCCGTCGATAAATGCCTTTCCTGCTGTGGGAACATCAAGACTTGCAAGTATGTTCAAAAGAGTTGTCTTTCCGCTTCCGGACTCACCCATGATCGCAACGAATTCCCCATCTTCAACGCTGAAGTGAACGTCCTTAAGTGCCGTAACCTGTTCTATTCCCATGCGGGTTGTGTAGATTTTTTTGATATGGCTGACTTCCAATAATGACATGATATTTCTCCTTTTATAGACATTATTTATGATGAGACGGATTACTCCGCTTCCTTTTCGATGAAACTATAGTAGCAAAAAAAGAAATGTAAAACCTTGTTATTGGCTTACATTTCTTCTTGCTATTCTTACATTTTTGTAAGGTCCGATGTGTGTACGTTTTCCTTGGAAACAGTGATGCTGACCTCGGTTCCTTCGCCTTCCTTGGAATCAATGCTCAGCTTATGCCCGAGCTTATCGCAGATGTTCTTGCAAAGATAGAGTCCCAGTCCGCTTGCCTTCTTGTCGATCCTGCCGTTGTAACCGGTAAAGCCCTTTTGGAAGAGTCTCGGTATATCCTCGCTTCTGATTCCGATTCCTGTGTCTTTTACTTTTAATATAATGCTTCCTCCGTCCTGCTCCGCGTAGAAAGTAACGCTACCTTTCTTGGTGTATTTAAGAGCGTTGGACAGTATCTGCTCAAGTACAAAGCAAAACCACTTCTCATCCGTTAGGATATTGCAATCAAGGTTCTCCATGTTGACTGCGATGTGGTTATAGATAAATACAGATGAGTACTTCTTAATGACCTGCTTGACCATGTTCTCAAGGTTGTAGCTCTTAAGTCCGAGATCGTTGGACATCGCTTCAAACCTCAGATAATTAAGGCTCATCTCTACATAGTTTTCTATTTTAAAGAGCTCCTGTCTGCAGAGCGCTTCATTCTTATCGGGGTCCTGCAAAAGAAGATTGAGCGCGGCAATAGGTGTTTTTATCTGGTGCACCCAGAGCACGTAGAAGTCCTCTTTTTCCCTAAGTTCCTCCCAGTTATCGACGTCCGCTCTTCTCTCAGACTCTTTTTCCACATTATTGTCTTTGACCTTTACTACCTGCTGATAGTAATTTACAAACAGTACCAGAGCACTCTTTATCATCATAAAAAGAACCAGATAAATAAGGTACTCTTTGGATATTTCATACAGATTGGACACGATAAGAAGTGTCACTGTAATTATCAGATCTCCGTAAATGAGATTCTTGTTATTATTCAGAAATTCCTTCTTCGCCAACGATGTATCCCATTCCTCTCTTGGTAACAATATAGTTATTAAGTCCCGCGTTTTCTATCTTTTTCCTGATCCTGGTGACGTTGACGGTAAGCGTGTTGTCATCGACAAACTCCTCGTCGCCCCAGAGTCTCTCCATTATGGTCTCTCTTGAAATGACCTTGCCGGAAGATTCCATCAGGGTCTTAAGAATAAGGAATTCATTCTTGGTAAGCTCAAGCTTCTCATCACCCACCATTGCTGTCGTATCGTCAAGATTGAGCTTAACGCCTCCGCATGAAAGAAAATGTGCTGTCTCCGGATGAGCACTGCTGCGCCTTAGTATCGCCTGTATCTTGGCTGTAAGGACCTGCAGATCAAATGGCTTAGATATGAAATCATCTGCGCCCATGTTCATCGCCATTACTATATTCATATTGTCATCTGCAGATGAGAGAAAAACTATCGGCACGTTTGAAGTCTTTCTTATCTCACTGCACCAAAAGAATCCGTTGCACACAGGGAGCTTAAGATCCATCAGAATGATATCCGGTCCGTAATTAAGTGCTTCTTCCGTTACATTATGAAAATCTTCAACAATCTTGGCCTCCATCTGCCATGAGCTAAGATGTTTCTCGATCATTTTTGCTATTACATCATCATCTTCTACTATAAATACTTTCACCACATGCCTCCCCTTGCTGTCGTCGTTTAAACTTCACGTATCATAATAACATAAATTTGAGAAAATTAACCCCCTAGGGGGCTTAAAACCTCAGCTTCATGGTGAAAATAATCCAAAGAACATTTTCATTCTGCAAAACAATACAGGATTGTTTGCATAATCCAAATAATCCGGACTCTCATACTGACAGAAAACAGTAAGCAGACACATTGCAAGTGTTGCCATGCATATAAGGGCAATCCTCCTCGCCCTCCTGTTATATGTTTCCTTATCACAACTATTCTTATCAAGCAATTCCATCGCGATCATAGCTGCCGGAATAACAAGATACAGTCTGAAATCCGCCTGATACCTAACGAGGACTCCGCACATTATAGTATCCACCGCAACAACAATAGGCACGATCAGATAACATAGGATCCTCATATATAACATTTGGCTGTTTCGTATTTTTTTCTTCAAATCCAGTGCACAGATCCAGACAAGCGGAATCACCCAAAGCACTCCGCCAATTTGATCTTCACTGACAATGAAGCCCTGATATCCGCTATCAACCGATGTAGGATACATATAGGGAAACTCAAAATTGAACTTTGGCAAATTAAAAAGATAATACCATAATCCTATCGGTATTCTGGCAACATGTATGCCCATATGTACCATGTCGTACCCGGTCATATTATAATTTGCGCCAAAATCAAATACCGACCCAAATCTAATATAATTGTAATACATAAGACCCGCAGCAACGGGCACATAAGGAAGCAGCAACATCAATAATCTTGGGATTCCGGTATATCTTTTCTTACTGTCTTTTTTATATAAATTCTTAAAAACAATAATTCCAAGAAAACTTGCTATTGCAAATTGTGGTCTGCATCCGACTGCACATGCCATGCAAAATGATCCAAGCATACCACGCCACAAACATATATTATGAGAACCATCCGGATCGATACTGTCCTCAACATCCGTAAGCGAACTTAACCAAAGAGCCAGTCCGAAGTATACAAAGACAAGCCCTGCTCCTATAGCAACATAATAAATAGATGCTTTCTTGATTAATAAGATCATTCCCGCAGAAAAAGTACATGTCAAAGACAACAACAAAAACAAGCTTAACGGCATCTTTTTATTATTTTTTTTTCGTAGCTCATTCATCAAAACAAAGCATGCTATCAACAGGAGCACATCGATAATGCAAGCCTCTTGAACATATGTCATGTCCTCGCCTGTAAGCAGATAATACGGCAAATTCAAAAACAGCGCGGGGACAACTCCGAAATATACATAGTACTTTCCTTGATAAAAGGCCGTATCCCATTTCGCATTCGCACCGAGCGCTGCCCTGTTTGCGGTGTCATATGGATTCTCCATAGATAAAAGAGTATCGTCAGCCTCGTCACTAACATAAACATTTCCTTCAGATATGGCTCTGGCAAGTTCTCCATATCCCATACTACTCCCCGAGTCACTCGTTTGATGCTGGACTAACAAAACAAGTAGCGACAATCCAATTGTAAAAAGAAGACATACAATCCCCGCTCTGCGTCTTCCTTCATCCATACCGGCCATATCATAGTAATTTCCACGCAGAATTACGCGTAATCCAACAAGAAGTATAAAAAGAAGAAAGGCTCGAACAATATTGAATCTAAATGGCATTCTGTCATTTACCACGATAGAATCAAATACTATTTCATCAATATCATCTACAATGTTCAATTTTATCTTATCTACCTTGCCAAACGCTTCCACCGGCAGATACATTGAATCCGGAACCAACGGACTTACAACATTTTGAACGAAATTATAGAAAAGAGCATGCCCCTCATCCGTAACGGAAGTCAGGACATGAAGCACACATTGTCTGTCTTTCCTCTTCCATCTTTCATCATTACAGTCCGAAACACCTATATGGATATTCTTTACATCGACGCCGATGCTCTCCGATTCCAATTCCATATTTTCTGAAACGGTATAACTTTGGCCACTCACAACAGGAGTGCCATCTTCAAAATAAAAAGTTGGCGTTATCGGCTGCCCCATATTTCCATAGAGCCAGAACTTATAATTAAATCCAAAAATCTCAATAAACAGAACAGCAAGGAGAGCTATAAACACAAACTTATTTTTCTTCATTAAGTTCACATCTGACATTTTCCCTTTTATTGAGAACTACTACCAATAAGATAAGTCCGATTACTGCAAAGATACTATCGGGAATTGTCTCTTTTATTCCCTGCATTATTGTCCAGTCTACTTCAGAAATACCAATTCCTTCTGCCTGACTTACAAAGCATGACCAGACACTTGCAACGAAATCATAGATTCCGTGTATGACCACAACCAGCCAAAAATTGTCTGTAATATAGTAAATACATGCAAAAAGAATTCCAACTGCAATCGCATATACAACCTGAGAAGTAACCCATACTACATGATCGGGAAGGAAGAGAAGATTAATAAAATGAGCAAGTCCAAAAGGAATCGCAGATATAATTACTGCCAGGATTATTCTTCCCTTGCTTTCACCCAAACTATTTCTTAATGTATTAAAGAGAACACCTCTGTAGATAGCCTCTTCAAATAAACCTACTGCCATCATAAGCAGAAACATAAAGATTGCACTTGGAAGTCCCTCCATGAAACCAATATCAGTGGGGATCCTCGCAGCTATTAAATTACGTACACAACTAGCTACTCCAACCAAGCCGATAACGCTAAATAGGCTCTTGAAAAATCCTTTGATCTTAAAATTCACTCCATATATACCAGCCATAAAAACAACGCCGACTATACCTATAACATAACGAACAATCATTCCGGGCAGCGCAAAATTACTCTCGCCCAAAAGCAGTAATCCTACCGATGATATTAAATACATAACAACTGCAAGAATAAACCCGGGTGCAGAACTTCTTTTTTCCATATTTTTTCTCCTTAAAACTAATTACCAAACTAAGATTCTGTCTTCAGGTGCAAGGTACATATTGTCGCCCTCTTTGACGTCGTATGTCTCATAGAACTCATCAAACTGCTGCACAGTTACATTTGTTCTGAGATAGAAAAGCGGATGTTCATTACGCGCAACCATGGACTGTATATATTCCGGCGCTGTTATCGCAAGGTAGAATTTTGTACTGTATTCAAAAAATTTCTTGTAATCAAAGTCTTTATCGTTCTTGGCAAGACTGAGCATTACCTTCATTCCGCCCATATCGGCAATAGCTTCGGTGTCGATATTGGAACCTTTCACCTTAAGTCCGTCCCATACCGTGATCGTATCATAGTAGTCATCAACTTTTTTAACTCTTTGTCCAAAAGCTTCAAAGTCAGCATCTGTCCACCAATTGTTCATATGTCCGTTCTTGTCAAACTGAGCTCCATTGGGATCGAATGCATGGCTTATCTCGTGGCCGATAACGCAGCCTAGGATTCCATAAAGTTCTTCTTTGGGCATTCCATCGTAATAAATATCACCGTCAAGGAAACCTAGAGGAACAGTCACTGAGTTCTCATCAGGTCTATAGTACATGTCTGTAAGAAGGCAGCCCCAGCTCCTATCCCACTTTTCTCTATCGGCTTTACCGGCCACCTCAGCCGCATCAATATGAGCCATATACTTTTCAATATTTTCAAGTGACTCTAAAAGAGATGTGTCGGAAAGCTCAAGATCCATGCAATCGCTGTACCACTTATCGGGATATGCTGCTTTGATCTGTATATTCTCAAGCTTCTCGATAGCCTTTCCCCTGGTATCTTCTGAGAGCCAATCTTCGCCCTTAAGCATCTCTTCATATCCGGCTACGATATCTTTACACAGCGCAGTGATCTCCTTTTTTGTTTTTGTAGCGTCATATTTCTGCAGATATGCTCTTTGTAAGGGCTCTGAAAGTTCCTTTGAAATGAGATTTACAGCCATATCATCGTCGGGAAGCGCTCCTTGTGATCCATTAACCATATTGTTTGCTTCGTTTGCTGCATCATATGATTCTTTATCAAGATACTGACTGACTTTGTTTACATAATTAACTATCAAAAGAGCTTTAATATCCTCGAGGTTTTCAGCGGTATATACCTCATCGACTCTCTTGAGTGCGTCGGGATTTTGAACCATAACGTCTTTCGCCTTATCATAACCGCTGTTCTTTACAACATCTTCAATGGGATAATTCTTAAACAGCTCATACGCTTCTTCTTTTGAATAATGATTGTTTGTCTTTTGATAATAGTCTGACTGAAGCTTATCATCTGATGTATAACTCTTTTCAGCAATCTTTGCTTCAAAAGAAATGGCATCGTCAAACATCTTATCTACAGCTTCCTTGGTATAACCCATCTTTACGAGAACCTTTTCATTCAAGGTCTTGTATGCATTATAAATATTCTCACCATACTCCGATCTATTGCTGTATTCCTCCGCTCCTCCAAGGATAAAATCCTGGGGATCAAGTTCAAGTACGTTGTTATCGGAATCAAGAGCCTTGCGGGTCTCGAGCTCGACAATCCTTGTAACAAAGATATTCTTATCAAAATCAGAGATAAAAGCATTAAGCTCATCCATATCTTTGATATTTGCTATTTCTTCAACCGTTTTCTGAGCGGGTGCAATACCTACGGCATTTCTTGAATCCCAGTCCGTAATCTGATTATAAAGCCCATTTACGAGCTTCTGATCGTGAGATGTTCCCGCCTCGTCTTTAATAACATTCAGCTTCTTCTCTGAAACTATTTTTACAACATCGAATATGGTTCCGGCGGCATATTCACCTTCAGGGATCTCAAGCTTACTCAGCTTGTCGTAATTGCTGTATAAATAAAAGTCATCCTTGGGAGATGTGCTCATCCCCTCTGATAGGTTTTCCTTGATCATGTAATTGACCCAGGGCTTTCCGCCAAGGGTTGTTGCGACCTTCTCGCCTCCCTCCTCTGCGGACGCTGTATCGTTTGATGCTCCGTCAGAAACTGTCACATCTTCAGCCGATGTCTCTTCGCTTACCGCTTCGCTCTCCACATTTGCCTCCACAGATGCACCGCTGTTTACTGCATCAGAACTGTTCTTTGGTCCGCATCCTGCCAGTGATGCTGTGATCATGCTTGTTGCAAGAAGCATTGCTACTATTCTTATTTTCATTTAATTCATTTCCTTTCTTATAAACAATTTCATCATTCATTCTCATATCTTTCTATACACTTCTGAAGCTTGGAATCTCTTATAAGGAAAAGTCCTATGGCAACGCTCACAACAGTAATAGCTATTCCCTTAAGGATGAGTGCATCATATCCAAGCCACTCCGCAACACAACTGTTTATTGCTCCAAGTCCTTCATTTCTGAAAATGCAGAAGTAAACCATGATTGAAAGATCAAAAACTGCATGGAGTAAAGAGCATACCCAGATATTACCGCAGCGCACATAAAGTGCATTAAAAAAGAAACCTATTCCGATAGCATAAATAACCTGCGCATATATGGGTGTCGGATCACCACCGCCCACAAGATTATTAAGATGTATCAATCCAAACGCTATGGACGGAATAGTCATGGCAGTAATGATACCTGCCTTGGTGTTTCCGATCGCAGATCTTATAAAGTTAAAAAGAACTCCTCTTGTAAGGAACTCCTCTCCCATTCCTGCTCCGATAGTTATCGCTATCACAAAAAGAATAATACCTTTTGTTTCCATAAGCGGTGTTCCATAATCTTTTATACCTTTGATCATGTAGAAGACAATATTAAAAACAGTCCACGCAGTGAAAGTTCCGCCTACAACAATTCCTTCTCCAAGGCTTTTTAGATTGAAACGAAGTGATTTCTTTAACCCAAATGCAAGTATGAAAACTATATATATCGCCACTTCTATAATGGAATGGATCATGTAATCACCCATGCCGTCACCGGTACCGGGGATCATTGGTAGAAGTATAGCGTTGGCAAAAAATACCACAACAAACAGAATTGTTCCTATCCAATACTTTGTTTTATTCATAATCTCTTTTACTCCTCAATTCCTCTTTTCTTAAATTCTCTAAACAGCAGAATAAAGAATATTACTGCAGTAACTGCAAATAAACCAGATGTTTTGATTGCTTCCAATACGGTGATATCCTGATCGGCATAAATATGTGATCCTGAAGTCACAAAACATCCCATAATGGCAGCTGCTATGTCAAAAAGTCCATGTAGGATGGAAACCACCCAGATATTGTCTGTAATGTAATAAATGCACGCCAAAGAAATTCCGATCAATGTCGCGTATACAACCTGATTAAATGTTGTAACCACAAGATTGGGACAATCCATAAGATTGATAAAATGCATGCATCCAAATATGAGCGAAGAAAAAACTATCGACTTTACTATGCTGCTACGGCTTTCACCCATACGATTTCTAAATGTATTAAACAACACTCCTCTGCAAAGGGCCTCTTCAAAAAGACCTACACCCATTCCCCATATCAGAATAACGATAACTGCGGGGAGCGCCTGCAAAAATCCATATTCCGGTGTTTGCCATGCATCAAATAGGTTATGCACACATTCAGCCAGAAAGAGCAGTGATCCGGCGGAAATAAGCCCTCTAAGCACATCTTTTCCTCTGATTTTAATGTCAATTCCAAACAGCTTGGCAGCAGCAATGATTCCGCCAAAACTTATGATTACACGAACTGACGTGAGTCCTAAGCCGAAATTCTCGGCTCCGCCAAATATAGTGCTTGCAATGTTATAGAGGACAAACATAATTATCGCGACCAAAAAACCCGCCGCTGTTTTCCTTTTTTCCATTTCTAATCTCCTTTTGAATTAAATAAAAAACGTGGTTTGTTACTTTGTATATAAGGCCTTTTGTATACCACATCTGTCGTACTACTATTGACATGGTACGCTATGCTGTAAAACAAATCCACACACTGTTGGTATGGAAAAAATAAAAAAATGCCGCCCCGTGAGTATCATCGGGGCGACATTTTTGCCGCTGAGCTTGCCTGTTTCTTTTTGTTTTCTATAAAAATCACTTGACTTATAATTCAATTACTAGTATCTTATGAATTAAGAAATGGGTTTTTTACCGTACGTGTCATCTTGACAGCCAAGCGGGTTGCTCGTTTCTTTTTTTATGTTTATGAGGTCATACAAATACTTTTTACCATTTTGATCATGTCTAATAATCAGATAGACATGAAAAACATTATATCTTTCAACTTCGCCATCATCTCCGTATACAGGTAATGCAAATCGTGACTCAAAACGATACCATCCCTTAGCAGCATCGATTAAATGCTTATTCTTCATATTCTCTGTATATTTACCATTAATGGCAATTTCTAGCATTTCACCAAGCCCTTGTGCTGCATTGGCTTTTGCTTTAGCATAAGCACCTCTCAAAGAATTAGTATAATCTGAATGGGCATATTCATCAGGAAGATCCTTTCCAAAATAAACAACATCATTTGTCTCTGCTATCTTATAAAACTCCCCTATATGACACTTCATGTATTTTTCTACTTCATTCCAGTCAATAGATCTCTTCCCTTTAAAAACAATATCATTGATTAAAACAATCTTATTTCCGTTTACATCTTCAATAACTGATACATTTCTGTTTTCTGATCTATCCATAAAACTATTATTACAATTTCTCCTTTAAAACTTTTATAAATAATCAATCTTCATTACTCTGCTTGATAATATCAACCAAGCCGTTGATTGCTTTATTTTGATGTTTATCCTTATGAATCAATACCTGCGAATAAATAGGGAAATCAGTGCCTTTCCAGGTAAGACGCTTTAGTTTACCGCTCTTTACTTCTGTTTCTGCCGTAATATCCGGGATAAACGCTACTCCTAAGCCGTTTATGGCAAATTGCTTCAGTATTTCTTTACTGCTTGTTTCCAGCACTATTTTAGGTGAGATTCCATGCTTCTCGAGGTCTGCGACCAGCATATTCCTAAAATTACATTTGTGTCCTGTCAAAAGAAGCGGCAACTCTCCAAGCTCTTTTTCCTTAATGCTCTTTCCTGCAATCGGATGCTCCGGAGATACGTAGAAACCCAGTTTTTCCCGTTTTTTGTGCAGAACCTTAACCCTCTCATCCTCTATGAGCGGATTTAATGTATAGACCATATCAAGCTCACCCTTTTGCAGAAGATCTGGAATACTTTCATGCGTGACAAACTGTATTCTGATCTCTGTCCTCGGGTTATCCTTGTTATACTCCATCAAGATTCGCGGAAACCCGGTAATACAAAGTGACTCAGATACGCCAAATTTCAAAACACCCGCGGAATTTGCTTCATCTGCCACATCGAGGCGAATATCCCGCTCTAATTGCAACATCTTCTCAGCATATGCTATAAGTCTATCCCCTTGTGATGTAACGGAAATTGTTTTACCAAGGCGCTCAAACAGCACGCACCCCAGTTCATCCTCCAGCTGCTTGATCTGCGTAGTAACAGTCGACTGCGCATAACCCAGATTGTCGGCCGCAGCGGAAAAACTATCCAGTTCAGTGATTTTCAAAAAAGTTTTTAGCTGTGTAATTGTCATAAAAACAATCTCCTGCATTCAGTAAAATTGAATCAAATAATAGTTTATTTCAATTTTACTGATATTATGTTTGGTGTTATTATACGATCAAATCCAATCAAACGCAAGGAGGACTCCACATGAACGAACTATGTAAGATCATTAAAGACACCGTTAAACCCAACTTCTTAAATATCCGAACTTCCATACAAACCTATGACAGAGATGCTATCTGCTGCGGCGCTCCATGTTGGAGATGGGTGTATCACGCTCTCCACTCAGCCGACAAATGGTTTTTCAATCCGTTCGTTTACGAAGAACCTTCATTTCATGAGGCAGGAATGGATAATCCGGATAATCCCACAAGCGTTGTGCTCTCTGATGAGCAGCTCTTGTCTTATCTTGACCGAATAGAAAAGAAAACCATGGATTATTTGGATTCACTTACTGATGAAGATCTGTATGAAAAGCCGGAGAAATGTATCTACACGCGACTGGAACTGGTACTTCGCCAATATCGTCATCTCTCCTTCCATACCGGAATGCTGAACGGGCAGACAGCGGTAGCGACAGGTGAATTTCCCATGTGGGTTTCGGAAACGGATAAATATGTTGATGACGGTATCTTCTTCGGGCGTTATCGAAAGGGACAGATTACAACGTAAAAAAGCCATGTGTTTCTTTCTACGGAAACACATGGCTTTTCACAAATCTTAAAAAGCTTCACTTTTCCTTTAGTTTCTGATCTACAACTTTTGCTGCTTCTTCACGCTGCTCAGGGGTTGCTTCATCATAAGATGTCCCTTGCTTTCTGAATTCGTCCATTATAAGCCGCCTATATTCCATAGTCTCTTTCTCACCATAGCGAAGCCACCAACGATAGTACGCTTGAAACTCTTCATCATACATAAAAAAATGTTCCTTAAGCTCCTCAGGTCTTATCTCCTCTTGAAAATGCGCACTATAAGCCTTCGCCAAATAAAAAAGCTCATCATCAAAATCAATATCCGCTATATAAGCGATTGCGCAGCTCTCACGTGTCACCTGTACAATCTGACCCGAAATCTCCATGCATCGATTTTCATTTCCAATATCAAGCAACAATGTCATTATCTGTTTAAGCTGCCCTTTAGGTATTTTTGTTGATGTTTTAATATTTTTCAGAGAATAATAATCATAGATATAAATATCATCAAGTGTTACATCAAGCCCCAATCCGTCTAGCCTTGGATACACCTTGATAATAGGAGAATATAATCCCAAATTATCTATCCTTTTTGGAATAACCATATAATTAAAGCATTTATCAGTATTATGCTGAGACCTATATTCTTCTGATGATATCTCAACACTTACCTGCTTCCCCTGCAAATGATCAATTTCTATAACTGTTTGCAAAAAGCCCAATGCTCTTGTTTCCGCATCATCAAAACGAATAATCTCTTCTAAATCATAATCTTTTTTATATAATACTTTTCTTCTTTCCTCACTTGTTTTTATAACAAACAAAGATGCTACTTTTTTCAAAGGATCGCTTATCTTATATTTTGAAAAGCTCGAATCCTTTATCTGCCCCAGTTCTATAACTTTCTCCAGATCGTCATCAGTCATATCAAGCATTAGTTCTGCAAAAGCATCACATTCAACATATGAAGGAACATTTTCTTCATTAGTCAACCATTCGATTATATTATCCCACCGCAAAGTATTATCTGCATTTTTGAAATAAGCTATATACTTATCATGTTCTAAAGGATCAACAACTGTATCTGTTGCTTCTTTGTTCTGCTCCAGATCCGATAACTGCCATATCCCTTGTATAGGGCAGAATTCGCTTCTATCCGGCTTCTCATTAAACGCAAAATTCTTCCTGTTATAGAAATCATGCATCCATGTGCTTATCTCTCTTTTGCAGTAAATATTGCCGGCTGTAAAAATTGTCGCTAACAATACCAAAACTATAAGCACACATATCTTCCTTGTTTTCTTCTTTTCCTTTTTATTATCTCCCATACTTAATCTTCACACTCCGAGCCAACTCCCTTTCAGGTCGTTCTTGCTAAAAGAACGACCGTCTCAACTCCCCTGGTAAACGGGAACATATCTACCGGAACGGCTTTCTTTACTTTGTAGCCGCCTTTGGTTATGAGCCCCAAATCTCTTGCGAGAGAATCGGGACTGCAAGAGATGTAGACGATCTTCTTAGGCGAAAGGTTGATCATCGATGAGATGAACTCAGGTGTGGAGCCGGCTCTTGGCGGATCCATAAACACGATGTCTACCTTGTCACCGGAATCGGCCATCTGCTGCATAAATCTCGTCGCGTCGTTCTGATATACGGTGATGTTCTTGACTTCATTTATCTTGGCATTAAGAATAGCGTCTTTTACCGCATCCTTGTTGAGCTCTACCGAAATAACCTCTTTTACGTGAGGACTCATTATGATACCGATCGTTCCGACACCGCAGTAACAATCAAGCACTGTTTCTTTTCCGGAAAGCTCTGCCATGTCGATCGCAGTCTTATAAAGAAGCTCTGTCTGCACGGGATTGACCTGATAGAAGGACTTGGGACTTATCTTAAACTTCATGCCACAGCATGTGTCGTAGATAAATCCGGGGCCGTACATGGGCTTCTCCTTATCGCCGAGAACCATGCTGGTCTGCTTGTCATTTACATTGAGCACGATCGTAGTGATCTCGGGATGCTCTTTCAAAAGAGCCTTCACAAAGTTGTTCTTCGACGGGAAAATGGGCGAAACGGTGACGAGTACCACCATGATCTCGCCTGTATATTTACCTATTCTTATGAGCACATGGCGAAGAAGTCCGTAGCCGTTGTCCTCATCATAAGTCTTTATCTTGAACGAAGGAAGAAGGTTTCTGATCGTCGCAATGATCGCATCGGCCTTCTTATCTTCAAGCAGGCAGCTCTCAACGGGAACGACTTCATGGCTTCCCTCTTTATATATTCCTGAAAGGGGTCTTCCCTTTTTATCATGAGTAAATACCGCATGAACCTTACATCTGTAGTGCTCGGGCTCTTCCATTCCGATAAAAGAAGCAAGCTTGGTGTAGGGCTCGAGGAGCTTAGCCACCTTGCCATGCTTGAGGTTAAGCTGCTTGTTGTAAGGCGTGTCGATCATCTGACATGCGCCGCACTTCTTAGAATACGGGCAGCGACTGTTCTTTGAAACCGCGCTCACCTCTTCACCACGCTTAAAGCTGCGTCCGGCGCTCTTTACAGGTTTGCGACCCGTTGTATTCTTTCTTTGTTCGGTCTTCTTGATTTCTTTTGCCATAAAAAACTCCAAAAATATATCTTCTACTGTTACCTTGGCATGTATCTATTCAACTCTTGCCTTTTTACATGCCGGTCCGTTTGCCTTGCTGCATGCATAACAGCATTTATCTCTAAAATACATGCCTTCGTTTTTTTCGCTCGGCATGTAAAACGATAATTATCATCTATATACATGCCACCCTCATCCAAGCCCAGCATGCATATCACATCTATTCCATTATTGACATGTCATGTCGCAAAGCTGCTCAGCATGCATATCCTCTTTTATCCCATATATACATGCCACAATTATCATATTTGATCCAGTCGTCGCCAGAATGCGACATGTACATTGAACATATTCTCTCATATACATGCCGACATCATCAAATTTGCTTCCACCATAATCCAAAAGCGACATGCATACAGGACAAATCTCAACATAGGCATGCCTAACGAGCCGTAAAACAATCCCGGCCGCGACATTCCAAAAGCCGAAATAAAAAAGGTAGAAGAACATCCCCTACCTTCAAAACTCTCATAATTCATAAAGCGGCCGCCTGGCGGCTGCAATTACTCGGAATCGCTTCCTGAGATCTCTTCAACTTTGATCTTCGGGATTTCCATATCGGAACCGTCGTCTTCCTTAACCTTGACAGCTTCGCTTCTTCTCTTAATGATGTTATCGTTGTCGAGATCGCCGTTGTCCTTAAACTTGATTCCCTCGATTCCCTGGCAAAGCTCTCTTGCCTTGGCGATATCGCTTCTGTTGATCCTGAATGTGCAAACTATCTTGTTACCGCTTCTGTCAAAGAGCCTCTGGAAAAAAGACTTATCCTGCCACTCGATAAAATAAGAAATTCTGTGTGCAAGAAATCTCTCTTCAAGGAGCTTCTTATTCTCTATACTGTAAACTCTGCAAAATGAAACTTCGTTATTAAAAACCTGACTATTCTGAATAATTGATGCCATAACTAACCTCTCAAAACTAATATATTTTCAATCTCGTAAAAAAGAATTATCCTCAACAAAAAAACAAACGCGGGGAGTGTATGTGTTAAAAACCCCGCACAAATATACTAACATTTCACTCCCGCGCTCGTCAAATTTACCTTATTATTTACTTAAATATTTATATCAGCTTTTTCTTCAGAAGTTACCGCATCATATACCCTTACATTGATCTCGCCGGCCCCGAGTCGTCTCACATAAACGGCAAGATTGCCTTCGTAACATTTCCTTGAATCGGATGAAAAAGAGGTGTTGTCCGAGAGGTCGCCGTTGTCAATTCCGGCAAGTTCTCCCGTGCCCGATACCTCTACTCTGTACTCGGCGTCGCCCGCGCCGGTTATAAGAAGCTGGTAGAGATAGCCGATGTCGCCTGCGTTCTCCAAGGTATCGCCGTCAACAGAAATCTCGGGCTGCCACAACTTAACGCCGCCCTGCACGCTCACTCCGCTTCCGCCCCAGAGGCCTGCTCGTTCATTGAACTCTGCCTTGGGGAATCCCGCCGTAGTGATAAATCCCGCGCCGGAGCCGTGAATCGGCCAGCCATGCGCTTCGCCGAGATAATCAATTCCCGTCCAGAGGAACTGCCCGCAGATATAATCATTGTCTTTTACCGCATTCCATGCTTCAAGGCTGTGACTGTTCTCGCTACCCACAAAGGGCTTACCCGGAAATCTCATGTGGTCTTCCGCATAGAGATGCTCCTTGTAGTTGTAGCCGACAACGTCCATCACATCATTAAATCCAAGCTTGGACGAAAGCTCGGGGAACGCCGCAGCAGCCGTAACAGGCTTGGTCGGATCCTCATCCCTAACGATATCCGCAAGCTCTTTTGCTATAACAACAAGCCGCTCCATATTTGGCTTGTTAATATCGTACTCCATCTCTTTGGCGGGCTTATTGTTGTCGTTGTTGCCCGTCATCTTAGTAAATATCGGATGACAGTACGGATCGTTCGGATAATCTATCTCATTTCCGATGCTATACATAATGACGCTCGGATGATTCTTGTCGCGCCTTATCATCGTGCGAAGATCCTCTTCATGCCACGTAGGGAAATCCTCGTAATAACCTTGGTGCTTCGGCGGATACACGTTGTGTCCCCGGTGCCACTTATTCTTGGGATTCTCCCACTCATCAAAAGCTTCATCTATCACAAGAAAACCAAGCTCGTCGCAAAGCTCATAGAGCTCCGGCATGTGTGGATTGTGACTGCATCTTATCGCATTGCAGCCCGACTTCTTAAGAAGTTCAAGCCTTCTGCGCCACACTTCCTTCTTCATCGCCGCGCCGAGACAACCGCCGTCGTGATGCACGCAGACGCCCTTAAGCTTCATATTCTTACCGTTTAAGGAAAAGCCCTTATCGGGGTCAAAAGAAATTGTTCTAACGCCAACCTTCTGTGAATCGGCGAGGTACTCCTCCGATCCGATCTTTATAAAAGTATCGAGCGTATAGAGATTTGGCTCATCCACAGACCAGAGCTTTGGATACTCAATCGTTCCCCAGAAGTTCACAGTGCTGATGCCGTCTTCGCTCTTTTCAAGCCCTTTTTCCATCGAAAGAACAGATAGGCCCTTATTATCATAGACAACACACTTAACACGTATCTTGCCCACATCACTAACGCCTGTAAATATCTTCTGGCTTACATTCACTTCCGCAACAGGCTTATCGCCCGACTTTCCGATTATCGCTGTGTTAAAACTAAGCCCATGCAGCACAGGAGCAACTTTCTCTGAAACAATAAGAGAAACCTTTCTCGTGATGCCGCTTCCCGTAAACCATCTCGAATCCGAAATATCGGTATGAACAACCTTCACGCAAATAACTGTCGGTTCATCCCCAAACGAAGCCCTGTCCGAGATATCATAGCTGATTTCCGAATAGCCGTAGGGTCTTTTGCCCATAAAATAACTGTTCACCCAAACGTAGCTATTTTTATAAATACCGTCAAAAACAAGCGTGATGCGCTTTCCCTTATATTCTTCGGGGATCTTCACAGAAAGCCTGTACCACGCGATACCGCCTCTAAGATATCCCGTTCCGCTTGAATATTCCTCAGAAAACGGCCCCGTAACGGCAAAGTCGTGCGGCACGGTTATCTCTTCCCATGAGCTGTCGTCAAAGCCCTTATACCACGCTTCTTCGCACTCTCCGTAATGAAATTTCCATCCGCCCGTAAGAATCTTTTTAACAGTATCCATAGCAAAACCTCAGCCGATATCCGGCTCGTCCTTTAATTCTATAAAATCCGTGACCTTGCCCTCTGTCTCAAAGATGACAAGCTCATTCTCCCCTTCTCTTAAAAGAGGCGCGGGGATATACAATCTCTTTTGCGGCCCGATCTCCCAGAATCGTCCGAGATTGAAGCCGTTGATAAATGCCACTCCCTTGCCCCAACCTTCGAGGTCAAGGAAGGTATCACCCTTCTCTTCAACATCAAATACAAACTTGTAAAAAGAGGGTGTGCCGTCAATATACTCTTTTCCAAAATCAACCTTATCAATGTTATCAAGAGGAAGCGGATAGATGTCCCAGTCGTTGTGGATGTGGCCGTTTATCTGCACGCACCTTCCGATTCCCTTGCGCTGAGTTTCCATTCTGGGACCGAAATTAACGCGTCCCATGTTCTCAACAAGTATGTCAAAGCGCTCGTTAAGCCCCTCAAAGCTTCCGGTACAAAGCCCGGGGTCTCCGAGGTTTTCATCAACAGCTTCAAGCGTAGCGCCGTTTTCTTCCATGATCTTATTCGCAAGCTCTTTTGCGGGAGCGCTTACCGACAGGTATTTCTCAATCGGTATCTCATGCTCTTTTTCAAGCTCGTGATCGTACAATGTCAAAAGAGGCTTCTCATCAACAAAGATATTGGCTCTGTCGAAAGTCTCCCAAAGCCTTATCCTCTCTATTCCCGCCTCTGAGTGAAGTCTTGATCTGTAAAGGATATAACCGTAGCTTTGATCAAGCTCTTCCATGTTTACCGTGTACGGAAGATGCGTTTTGGAGCTTATGTCATCGATCACAGAGAAAAGACTCACCTTCTCGCTGCACCTTATTTTTCCGTAGCCGGCCCTTTTTATCTTGGGAAGTATTTCTTCCGAAACGGCGTTGTATCTGCCGATTATTTCCTTATAAACTCTGTATTTTTCGGTAATCCGACCGTCCTCAGTAAGAAGGCCGTCGTAGTCATAGCTTGTGACGTCGGGTGTCAGCTCGTCGTAGTAATTGGAACCGTTCATGAATCCGAAATTCGTTCCGCCCTCAAACATATATATGTTGACGTTGCCCATCTCAAGCATCTTCTCAAGGTCCTTGGCGCTCTTTAAAAGATTACCCTTTATATGCCCGCCGTTTCCCCAGTGGTCAAACCAGCCCACCCAGAATTCCGCGCACATCAAAGGGCCGCCATCCGTGTAGTTTTTAAGTACGTCAAATCTCTCTTTGGTCTTGGAGCCGAAATTACCCGAAGGCAAAACGCCTTCTATGCTTCCGCCCCTGTAGCAGTCGTGATAGGGGCCGTCCGAAGTAATAAGCGGAACCTCGATCCCGTACTTTTTCATAAGATCTCTCATCCAAGTAAGATACTCTTTGTCGTTGGCGTAGTATCCGTACTCGTTCTCGATCTGCATCAAAATGATGTTTCCACCTTTGGTTATCTGATATTTACTTAGCTTAGGCAAAAGAACCTTATAGTAATCCTCCACAGCATCCATAAAAGGCTTGTAGCTAACTCGAAGGCGCATTCCTCTGTCTTTTAAAAGCCATGCGGGAAGTCCGCCGAATTCCCATTCAGCGCAGATATACGGAGACGGTCTGATTATGATGTAAAGACCAAGCTCTGTCGCTGTCTCAATAAACTTTTCGACATCACAAAAGCCTTCAAAACAAAATACGTCTCTTTTGGGCTGCACAAGATTCCACGGTATATATGTCTCAACCGTGTTGCATCCGAGTGCTTTAAGTTTAAGGAGTCTGTCTTTCCAATATTCCGGAACAGTCCTGAAATAGTGAAAAACTCCGGATATTACTTTAAAGGGTTCGTCATTAAGATAGAATTTATCTTTGATCTCAAATTTTGCCATGATAGTGTCTTTCCGGTAATCCCTCATAAAAAGTCTTTTTAAAAAGGGAATACTAATCCCAAAGAATAAGTATTCCCTTTCCGCTGTCATTTTGTATTACTTGTAAAGCTCGTCAAACTGCTTCTGAAGCTCAGCTGTAACATCATCGATACCTGCTGACTTAAGAGCTGCCTGCATCTCAGCTACGATATCCTCGGCACTTCCGTTGTAGATACCGTAAGAGATCTGCTTCATGTAGTTTGTATACTGCTCGTTACAGTTGTCGATCTTAGCCTGAATGCTGTCAACTTCGGGAACGAACTGTCCGTAAGGATAGTCGATCTTGATCTTGTCATACTCTGCATAGAGCTTGTCGATTGCATCCCAGTTTCTTGTAGCGTCCTTAACTTCAAGGTCGTCGTTTCTGCCCCACCAGTAGTTAGTCATACCATTGATGTTCTGTGTGTCGGGGTTGTAGCTGTCGGGAGTCTTTCTAAGACCGTCCGCATCAAGCTCCCATGAAACTCCCTCGATACCGTAGTTGAAGAGCATGTAGCAATCCTTGTCGTTTCTGATAAGGTCGTAAACCATAAGTGCTCTCTCGGGATTCTCACTTCCTGCAGAAATTGCCATAGCACCGTGTGTGATTGAAAGTGCTACTACGTTCTTGGTCTCCTCACCAAAGTAGAAGAAGCCTGTCTCTGCCTTCGGGTCATCCTTATAAATTGTGTTCTGAGGTAATGCTGAGCAAAGGTCTGTCCATGTCTGTGTATGATGCTGCTCAACACCAACCTGTCCAACTCTGAACTCGTCTCTGTTGCTTCCTGATGTATTGTTAAGAACGTCTGTAGGCCAGATACCTGCCTGTGACCATTCTTTCATAAGCTTAGCGTACTCAACGAGTGAATCTGTCTCAGTCATAACAGGTGTTGTAACTGTGTAGAGGTCAGACTTTGTGCCGCCCCAAATAGCGCCTGAGCAGATACCGTCGATAGATACGAAATCTGTATGTGATGCGATCCATCCGTTAGCCATCTGAGCGTACTCTGTTCCGTCTGAATCCCAAACATACTTAAGGTCTTTCTTATTCTCTTTTACCCAAAGAACGTACTTGGACATATCTTCCCAGCTGTGAACGCCGTTCTCAAGTCCGGCTTCCTTAGCCCAGTCAAGTCTGTAGATCCAGCCGTGGTTGGTCCACTGTGCAAAGTTGTCCTCAGGCATGAGATAAATCTCGCCGTTGTATTTGCAAAGATCCCAGTGATCTGCGGGAACGCTCTCCCAAGTCTTGGGTGCGTATGTCTTAAGCATATCCTCTGAAAGCTCGAGGAAAGCACCGTTCTTGGCATTAGGCCAAGCATCAAGCCAGTCGGAAGCTGTTCCGACAAGGTCTACACTGCCGTCCATTCTGGCAAGTGTAAGGTTATAGTTTGCAAGATAGTCTGTCCAAGGGATGTAAACTATCTCAATCTCAGCGTTAACCTTCTCTGTAAGGATCTTATTAAGTTCGCCAAGCATTTCGTTGAGGTTGGCTTCCTTCTCTGTTCCTGCCTCCGGGGGATCTCCCGTAGTCATATATTTAATTACAACGTGCTCGGAAGTATCGATCTCCGCAGCAGCTTCATTTGCCGATGTGCCGTTGTCATCACCGCTTCCTGCGGGTGCTGAGCCGGTTCCGGCGCCTGATCCCGATGAGCCACATGCTGCTAACCCAATTACCATGCTTACGCTAAGCAGGGCTGCAAGTAACTTTTTCTTCATTTGAATCCTCCTTCTCTAAATGAAAAAATGGAAATAATCTGAACTCATTTCTATGAGCATCATTCAACCTTTAACGGCACCTACCGTGATACCTCCGATGAAGTATTTCTGTACGAAAGGATACAGAAGTACGATGGGGCCCGTAGCCAAAACCGCGTTGGCCATCTTAACGCTCTGCTCCGGAATATCCGTAAGTGTTACGAACTGTCCCGCAACGGAGTTTCTAAGTGCATCGAGCTTATTTACTACCTCATATAACGTATACTGCAAAGGCTTTACAGCAACCTTCGTAGTAAGGAAAAGAGATGACTGATACCACTCATTCCAATATCCGAGTGCAAGGAAAAGACCTATCGTAGCAAGTGCGGGCTTTATCATCGGAAGAATAAGATGAATGAAGATCGTCATATCTCCCGCTCCGTCAATCTTGCCGGATTCAGTGATCTCGTGAGGTATCTGCTTGATAAAGTTCTTCATAAGGATGATGAGCCAAGGCGACATCATGAGAGGCAGAAGAACCGCAAGATAGTTATCAAGCAGCTTATAAGTCTTGGTCATAAGCAGGTAGTAAGGAGCAAGTCCTGCGCTGAAAAGACTTGTAAAGTAGATGTAAAAAGAGATCGCATTCCTAAAAGGAAAGTCTTTTCTCTGAAGAGCATATCCCGTCATCGCTATGATCAGAAGTCCCAAAGTGGTTCCGATAAGAGTAAGCGCTATCGTAAGTCCGTATGACTTCCAGATATTGCCGCTTCCTATAACCATGTCATAGCCCTTGGTTGAAAAGTCCATCGGGATGAGCTGAACTCCGTGAGTTCTTATATAATTTTCGCTTGTAAAAGAAGTTCCTATAATTATGAGAAACGGGAACACACACGCAAGAGCATACAGTGAAATGAGAAAATATCCAAAGCCTCTTACTATGTAATCCGAAGTTCCTATTTTTATCTTGGAATTGTTTGGAGCAAAATCCATTTCTTTTTTCTTAGCCATCTTTATTTCTCCCTTTAAGTAATCACTTAATTTGGTATCTGCCGAATCTTCGATCAGAACAGTGAGTAGTCCGGATCAATCTTTTTAACTGCAAAGTTGGCAAACATAACCACCACAAATCCTACCAGTGACTGATAGAAGCCTACTGCCGAAGCAGTGGAGAAATTAAAGTCTGACATTGTTGCTCTGTATACGAAGGTCTCGATGATATCCGTTGTAGGATACAGTACCGAGTTGGATCCGATTACGTTCCAGAACAGTCCGAAGTTACCTCTTACGATTCCTCCGAGTGCAAACAGAAGAAGGATTACGATCGTAGGTCTTAGCGACGGTAAGATAATGTATCTTATTCGCTGGAAAGCATTGGCTCCGTCAACCTTGGCCGCCTCGATTATCTCTGCATCTATTCCGCATATCGCTGCGAAATATACAACTGAGTTATATCCTGTCTGTTGCCATAGGTGAATGAGAACTATGATCACCGGCCACACCGACGGGTTCGAATACGGTTGCCACTTCGGTCTTCCAAGAGCTAGCAGTATCTCGTTTACAAAGCCGGTATCATAATTAAGTAAGCTGTATACAAGAAGTCCTACAAGAACCTGTGAAATGAAGTAAGGCAGGAACATAAGTGTCTGCGAAACCTTCTTGAACATCTTGCTTCTCATCTCGTTTAAAAGTATCGCTACGAGTATTGCAAGGAAATTACCAAGTAAGATAAATGCCAGGTTATAAAGAATGGTGTTCTTGGTAAGATCAAAGAGCTTTCCGGATTCTGCCAGGAACTTGAAATTATCAAGTCCTATGAACTTACTTCCGAATATGCCCTTTCTGTAGTTGTATTTAACGAATGCCACGTAGATTCCGGGCATTGGCATATAACTGAATAAAAAGAAAAAGAGCACGGCCGGAAGACACATCAGTTCAAGTACTCTGTATCTCCATATTGTCTCGAAAATTCCCCTTTTCTTTATACCTTCGGGTGAGGTTTTCTTGTTTTTACTCATTACTCCCTCCGTGCAATTACTTAGTTGTTGTGCATTTTGAACTTTCTGCAACCGATTTCATATAATAATTTAAACATAATCAACAATGACTCGTCAACAGATTTTTGAAACCGATTGCAGTTTTGTGAAAAAGCACCAAATCACCCCTGTTTAACTTACACGTTTTCGTACGCATATATCCTGACAAACAAAAAAAGAAGGCATCTTAAGATACCCTCTTTTTTTGTGGAATATGACGATTATTATTTTATTTTTTACCGGAACGTGGTGCGGGTCCCGTGCTGTCTCTTATTACTATCTGAGGCTCTACCATTCTGATATTGTCCGTATCCTTGCCTTCTGCGGCACCGGTGGCAATCTCAATAAGTTGCTTGCCGTAGTCCTCATAATTGTAATCAACACTTGTAAGCTTAGGCATTACAAGGTCTGCGATATATGTGTTGTCAAAGCTTATTACCGATATATCCTCGGGTACATGGAGCCTATGCTCTCTGATACTGCGAAGTGCTCCGCTTGCCGCGAAGTCATTTATTGCTATTATCGCGGTCGGTCTGTCCTTAAGCTCCAAGATCTTATTGGTCGCTTCGTATCCCGTCTCGGGATCGTAGGTTCCGTTAACGACATACTCACCGTTTTCCTGTATGCCGTATTTATCAAGTATCTCACGATATTTCTGGTATTTTAGAAATGTGGAATTAACTCTCATCTCTCCGCCGACAAGCGCGATCTTCTTATGTCCGAGCCCTATAAGATGCTCCATGACAAGATTCATACCCTTGGCTTCGTCAATGACAACGCTGTGAACAGGCGCCTTATCAAGCTTACCGGTTACGACAACGGGAGTTGTCCTGCATACGCTTCTGACCTTCTCGGCATATGTATCGTCGGTTATCAGGTCATCCACTCTTCCGCCCATCTGTATGATCGCATCGACTCTCTGCTGAAGCAAAAGATCCAGCTGCGCCTGCTCTCTCTCTTTTTCTCCGAGAGAATTGGCAAGGCTGACGTTGTAACCGGCCTCTTCCGCAGCAACCTCACACGCCACGAAAAGCGCGGAATAATAAGGGTTTCTTACATCCGCCGCGATGATACCGATAGTCTTGGTTGATGTATCGGAAAGCCCCTTTGCAAGGGCGTTCGGTCTGAAATTGTATTTTTGGATTATGCTCTGAATGCGTTCCTTTTTATCTTGGCGAACAGCTGCGTTGCCTGTAAGGACGCGCGAAACCGTAGAAGCTGAAACTCCCGCTTCCTTGGCAATATCATATATGGTTATTGTCTTTCCGGCTCCCGTCTTATCTTTTTCCATAAATACTCCGATCAAAACAGTCTCTGTTGAAACCGATTTCAATTTTAATATTACGGAATGAAAAACGTATTGTCAAGATTTAACGCACAAAGAGGTTCCGCTCTCGCATTCGCTCGCCGGAACTAAGTAGTACACCACGGCTCGAAAAAACCGAGCCTGGTGATTACTTAAAAACGAATCCCCGAAGCGGGGAAAGTGGGGGTGCTCCGGGGATTCAAAATGGGAATTAGGTAAAACGCATATTAATATATATTGTTTTCATTTGCCCATGCATTAAGGGCTCTTTGTTTGGCTGCCATATAATCTTCAAGACCTGCGGCCTTTAAAGCCGTCTCAAGCCTTTCTATTCCCTCTTCGGGTTCGATAAATCCGTGTACAAGCTGTGGTGCGAATTCATCATAGGCTTCCTGCAATTCTCTGCACTCTGCGGCGTAATTTGTGTTATCCCATGTAAAACCAATGGCCAGGGATCTGCATTCACAGTTATCGTTAAAATCGGAAATTTCCTGACCAAGGTCAGGTGAATCTCCTTTCCAAACATATGCGATATATGGATTGGGCATAAGCCACAACACATTGGGATAGTACTCGGAAGTGTTAGCATCGACACCGTCCGCAAATGTTATGGTACCCTTGTGACTTTGCTTATAATCAATACCCTCTTCGCCCCAACATATCAGATTCTCAATATAAGGATCTGTATAAAGAGCGTCTAGGACTTGCATTGCGGCGATGGGGTCTTGAGAGTCCCTGTTAACGCACCAGGGAAAGTTTGATACGGCCGAAGAACTCATAAAGCTCTCTCCCACATCAAAAACAACCATCTCTCTCCCACATTCACCTGAAATCTGAGTCTTATATCCGGGCTTACACGCAGCCATTAAGGACATATAAGCTCCGGACTTGACCTTTGCCGAAGCCGCCTGATTATTGGTCAGTGCATCCTCGGCAATATACCCCTCATTGTTCCACTCATAAGTTCGCAGACACCACTCCTTGAAAACATCCGATGAAAATACATCCTTGACCACAAGAGAATTCTCAGGATCAAGAAGCGTTCCGAAATAATCTCCCCCGAGATTATCAACCGTACTACCCTGGGTTAAAATATTATCCTGGGTTGCTATCACGTATTTATCGGGATATTTTTCATGGAGCTGTGCGTAAATATCGTTAATTTCAGACCAGGTGGCCTTTGGATAGCCGAGCTCACCCTTAGGGAGTCCGTCTGCGTTATATCCAATGCCGTCAAGGTATTCTTTACCGATACATACGGCACAAGTCTCTATTGCGTAATCTTTGATCGGAGGTGTTCCGTAAAGTGTGCCTCCAATGCGACATGCGTCCAAATATTCATCTCTGACTTTGCTCTTAAGTCCCGCGCAATAATCATCAAACAATCCGTTCTGCTCAAGATCAAGCGCATATCCGTCATTGATACAAGCATTGTACCCAAGGAAAGCGCTGGTAAAAAGATCAACCTGTCCTTCCGAAGATAAAAGAACCTTCATATCATCGCCGTATTGAGACGAATCAAAGATCCTAAGTTCTACGTCAAGTCCAAGTGTCTCTTCAGTGTGAGCTGAAATCGCAGCACTGATCCTATCTGTACCGACAGGTCTTCCTGTCCAGTCAAAAAATGCCACTACCACCGTTTGATATTCGCCGGTCTGACGAGCCATAGCCTTTCGCTCTGTGATCGCTTTCGCAGCCTTTTCAAAATCAATGTCTGCCACCAAGTCCCCCGACTTGGGAATAACTGCGTCCGACTCATATTCTTCAGCTTCGGAGCCAAACTCCATGCCACATCCTGTAAGAAGTGTTGTTAATAAAGCGCCGGTAAGAAGTAATGATGTAAACTTACCTCTCATCTCCACCTCCAAAATAATTAGGTTGATTAAACGATTAACCTAACATATTCTGAATATATTTCATTCGCGCTAAAAAGTCAATATAGTTTACATAATACTGTATAGTATATATAAAAAACGCCTGTTTTACAACAGGCGTTTTTGTAAATAATGCACAATTTTTATCGTTTAACCATTACAGACTGCCTCTTGATCATCTTGCAAGGAACTCTCACAAGCTGCTCTGTCTCTTTTCCGTCGAGTTTATCAAGAAGCATGTTCATTGCTGTCCTTCCGATACCTATAAGATCGATCTTGGTCGTCGTAAGTCCCGGCATGAAGTAATCGGATATCACCTGATTATCAAAGCCTACTACGGAAATATCTTTTCCGGCTTGCATATTGTGTTCAAAAAGATATTGATACAGTCCGCCGGCAATCTGATCACTCATACAGAAAACCGCGGTGACTCCCTTTTCAAGGATCTTAGCCGATTCTCTGTATCCAAACTCCTTGCCCCAGCCCGCATAGATAACAAGCTCGGGGTCGTAGAGAATTCCTGCATCGTAAAGAGCTTTCTGATAGCCCAAGATACGAAGCTGCGCATGAAGGTTATCCTGCTCACCCGCAAGAACTCCTATCTTCCTGTGTCCGTGATCTATAAGATACTTAACAACAACTCTTGCCGCATCTTCATCATCAATAACAACGGACGGAACTTTTTTATCCTGAGAATATGCATAAGCAAGCACAGAAGGAATGTTGTATTCACTCGGGAATCTGCTGATATTTCTTGCATGTCCCGCTATGTAGATTATTCCGTCAACTCGGATTGAAGCCATTTCCCGAACAGCCGGCTCCATCACGGAATTACACATGGTCTCATTGTCGAACCATATATCATTCCATCTTGAATAAAAACGGAGATTCTGAACAATGGTCCTATATCCGTTCTCTTCGCATACTTCCATAACACCCTCGATCATCTCGGGTGTTGTAAACTGACCGATATCTTCAGCTATGATACCGATAGTCTGTGTCTTCTGTTTTCTGAGTCCCTGCGCGATATAGTTGAGTTTGTACCCCGTTCTCTCAACCACCGCCATGACTCTCGCCCTGGTCTCTTCACCTACATTCTTTTTCCCGTTAAGAATGTTTGAGACCGTAGCGGTCGATACACCGCACTCTTTTGCGATCTCTTTTATGGTTACCAATTTTCTTTTTTCCTTTCACAACCCCACTAAATACTATCAGCAACCCCTATATGTATTTCGTTTTATTATTTGATCTGTACGCTACCCATTGAACATTCAACTTTGATGTTTCCAAGATCACCGTTCTGGCTTGAAGTGGAAGCTCCATGGGCTTTAACATCTCCGCACTCTATACTTCCCAACTCGGAATTGGCTTCGACATTGTACTTGTTCACATCCTGCGCAAGATCGATCTCAACGTTACCGAGAACTGCTGTGATATCAAGATCAGTGAAATCACCCTCAAGTCTAAGATCTCCCTTAACAACCTCTGCTTTCAGATTGTCTCCCTTTGAGTTATGGATCGCAATCTCACCTGTAGGGACCTCAATATCAAGGTTTTTGGCATTCAATGTGTCAATGTCGAAATCCGCCATAACGGACTCTATTTTAGCGTTATCAAATACCTTTCCGTTAGGAATGGTGACTGTAAGCTTATTTTCACCATGAGCACCTATAGAACTAACAGGGAAATTTCTGTCACCGTTGCTAACAACAAGTGTGTCACCGTCTGATTTGATCACAGGCTTGTATTTATCTTTTCCTTTATAATCAACCTTGAAAACATCGCCATCCTTGACCTCAACCTCTACAAGTGCCATTCCGATCTCAATGTTGTCGAAATCTTTATTAAAGACTTCACCCATCTTACTGTCACCGTCATTGTCTGAGCTGAAATTGTAGCTAAAATGCATATTATCTCTGCATGAATTAAGATGTATAACAGATCCCACGATAATGGAAACTACCGTGACGATAGTTAATACGGCAATATATTTTTTCAATTTATTTTATCTCCTTTTATCACTATATGATGTTGAAATAACTCTGTGGATGACCCAAGCAATCGGCCAGATTATCCAAGACTTGTACCAATGGAATGTCAAAAAGCTCCATATGAGGTAAACACATGTTACCGTCTTCCAATAAACAGGCATGATCTTATTGAAGATCTCATTGCCGTAGTCATGCTGTGTCGATCTGACAGAATCATAGTTTCCGGCAACCTTCTTGGCATCATTGAGAGAAAGAAGCTTGTTGTATGCTCCTTCTTTTGCTGTTGAAGCAATGATGAGAAGTACTCCGATGCCAACCATGATAAACAACGCAGCCGGAGCCATATCAGCGCCAAAGAATGACTTGACTGTGAGCTCATCAAGAATGATAACAGGAATAAATGACAAAATAATGCACATAATACCGATAGTCTTCATAACTGCTTTACTGAGTATATTGTTTCTAAGCTCAGTGTATAATGCGTTGGCTGTTGCATATTCAATAATGCATTTGATGTTATCCAAAAAGCTCCATTTTCCCATACGAACAGATGAAAGAATAATGAGAGCCACTCCGATAGCTATACTTACAAAAAAGCCAACAAGTCCCAATGCATTTCCCTCACTACCCGAAAAAAGGATCGGGAACATAGGTGAAATGATGAAAAGCATAACAGCTACACCTACAAAAAGCTTGTGCTGAGAAGCATCAAGCACATAATCCATTGCCTCTTCATCTGTAACGACTCTTGTATCAAGATCCACATTATTATTGACAACACCGCTGATTCCGAGTGTTTCGGCAAGCTCTTCAAGATTACCGAACTCTGAGATGATGATACCTACAGCCTCATTCTCATGCTTACCCTCAGCGATCAATTCTTCATATTTATCTTCCATCATCTGATAAAGCTCATTCTTAGCCTTCAGAACATCCATAGTATTTGGAAGATTCGCAAACATCGTCTCCAAATAGTTTCTTATCGTTTCCATATCACTCGTCTCCTCTGATAAAGTGTTCTACCACTTCTTTGGTAAGCTGCCACTCAGCACATTTATCCTTGTAATATGCCTGGCCTGCCTCTGTAATCTTATAGTATGTTCTCTTCTTTCCGTTATCGGCGTTCTGGCTATATGAAATAACATAGCCGTTTTTTTCCATTCTGGTAAAAGCAGAGTACAGGGTAGTTTCTTTGATGATATACTTGTCCGAAGTCATCGCCCTTATTCTCTTTGCAATCTCATATCCGTATGAAGGCTCCTCCATCAGTATGTATAAGATCATCGTGTCATTATACCCCCTAATGACATCACTGCTAATTTCTATCATATTATTAATCACTTCCTCTCCTCAGCTGTTTTTTATCATATATAAATCACCTCGTCTATCGTACTATTCCTGTCGTAGTAAAATATACTACGACGAACGAGGTAAGTCAATACTATTTTTAAAAATATTTTTTATTTTCTTATTTTTTTAAATAAAAAGGTGATAACTCCGCATATAACCATCGATACAATGCAGTAAACAAAAGACATTAAAAGAAGCATATTATCGCTTCTCCGGGTACCGATTATCAAAGGCTTAAGCAGATTACCGACTATCGGATCAAGCAAATATATTCCGAAAGTAAGTCCTCCGACAAGTTTAATGAAACCACCGATATTACCCGTCTCTTCACCGGCTCTTTTACCCATGATGAGTTTGATAAACATAAAGATTCCGATTGCCATCAGGAAATCAAAGCCGCGATATACGTTATCAAGTCCCGCGATCCACGTAAGGAAGATCTCAAGCACGTTTGCTCCCATGAACAACAGGATAAAAGAGATCGCTTTAAGCTTATCCGTTTTCTCTTTTTCCAAAAGTCTGTCAAGACCAAAGCCCACAATAGGGTAAAATACGCAGTCAACGGTAAAGATGACCGGATTAAAATCTTCGGCTATATAAATGTTGGAATCCATGATGACATTAAGGAACATGAATATCATGGGTATGATCCCCGTTATCAATGTCCTTGCGATTATGATATAGATCACATCACGCATAGAAAGCCTTGCCGCGATGGATCTTAGGAACGGAAGCATAAGAAGTATTCCGATATATGCATACAGATACCAGTACGGTCCGGCTCCGTCTACCTTGGCCGTCGCAAAGCTTCTTATGAATCCGGGAACATATATGTGTCCCTGATTGCAGAAGTTGGCAACTATGCTAAATAACAGGAGAATTCCGAAAGTTTTGACAGTTTTTTTAAAGACATAATTGTAATCTCTGTCCTTATTAAGAAGCAGACTTCCGGTTATCATAAAGAATAGCGGGACGTTGATCTTGACCAGCATCCCGATAAAAAGATTCCCGATCAGTTCAAAAGTTATATAATCTTTGTCATACACAAAGCAGTTAATGTATCCTGCCGTGTGATTCAGTATTACCAAAAAACAAGCAATAATCCTTAACAGTTCAAGATGTATCAGCTTATTGTCCTGCTTGTTCGCGCTCTCCAACGGCACCTTAAGTAAATCCCCTTTCGCAAAAAAATCATACTGTTAAAAGCCCATGTAGAGCCCCGGAATATCCTCTTCCCTCAGGTGAAGTCTGTCCGATCCGTCCTCGGAATCGGCAGTTTCCATCTTAACAACGTTGACGTATCCGTCATTTATCATATCAACCATGTACACAACTATGGTGGGATCAAACTGATTGCCGGATCCCTTCTGAATCTCCTCGATTATCTCATCCTTGTTGAGATGTCTTCTGTATACACGGTTACTGGACATAGCATCGTAAGAATCCGCAACTCCGACTATTCTTGCATAAAGAGGAATCTCATTTCCTCTAAGTCCCTCGGGATATCCAAGTCCGTCATAGCGCTCATGATGATAAAGAGCTGTTTCGCGAACTCCCGGAATCGAGAGCTGCTTGAGCATATTGCCGCCCGCAACCGTATGGTTACGAATGGCTGCCATCTCTTCATCCGTAAGCTTTCCCGGCTTATTAAGAACGGCATCGGGGATACTTATCTTACCTGCATCATGCAAAAGACCTGCATAATATACGTTCTGTATCTCATTCTCCGGAAGATGCATTCTCTTTGCGATCTCAGCCGCGTACATTGCTACACGTCTTGAATGGCCCCTTGTATACGGGTCCTTGGCATCGATGAAGCTTATGAATGTATTCATCGACTGAAGGATGATCTTGATATCTGTCTTTTGCTTCTCACGGTAGCTTCTCGAATTGAGTCTTGCTACCATGAAGCCTACAAACACCGCTCCCCATATTATCAAAAGAACTATTATAAGGCGGCTCGCGGTAGTTGCTCCCGGAGGCACGGTCTTGAAGCCTCTGAGCATGAGTGCTGAAGGCATATATGCTCTTCTTGTATGGATAGTAAAACCAAAGCTTACACTTCCTCCGGCGCTGATCGTCATGTTGTAGTTGACGGGCGTGATAACAAGATCTTCTCTGTCATCGCGTGCAAGTTCAACATTCCAAACATCCGTAACCGAAGAACCTCTGGGCATGGCCAAAAAGATATTCCAATTCTCAAGGTCATTGGTTCCCAGATTATTTATCACAAATTCATATTGAGTTGCATATGTATTGGCTGTTCTTACACTTGAAACTTTCTTGACATTAGCATAGAACTCGTCGGAAAGTCTTGAACCGTTAAGACCGATCCTACATCTGTAGATCGATGATAAGTTGTTCCTCATAACAATTCTTTCGACCAATACCCCCGTCAAAAGCATTGCCAATACGGAAAAAAGTATAAGAAAAGTATTAGCTGTTTTATCCAGTCTTATATTCAATTCAATACCCTCATACTGTAAAATATCCTTTTTTAATTATACATAAAACACCGCACATTTTAAATAATGTGCGGTGTTCATATTAGATATTTTTATTATTTTATCTCTGGATTCTTCCGGATCCGTCTCCGCCGGCGAGCTTGTTGACTTCATCAACGGTAACAAGGTTGAAGTCACCTTCGATAGTATGCTTAAGCGCTGATGCCGCAACCGCAAACTCGATGGTAGCCTGAGGATCGAAACCGTTAACACAGCTGTAGATAAGTCCGCCTCCGAATGAATCTCCGCCGCCTACACGGTCTACGATTCGAAGTGCATACTTCTTGGAGAAGTAAGCCTGTCCGTCTGTATAGAGCATTGCGCTCCAGTTATTGTCATTGGCTGAGATAGACTCACGAAGTGTGATGGCAACCTTCTTAAATCCGAATCTCTCGGTAAGTTTCTGAGCAACTTCGATATAGCCTTCTCTGTTGAGCTTACCTGTTGTAACGTCTGTTGAAGAAGCCTTGATTCCGAATACGTCATCCGCATCCTCTTCGTTGGCAATGCAAACGTCAACATATTTGCAGATCTCGCCCATAACCTTTCCGGCCTTCTCCTTGCTCCAGAGCTTTCCTCTGTAGTTAAGGTCGCAAGAAACCATGAGTCCGTGCTCTTTAGCCTTCTTGGCAGCCTCAAGTGTGATCTCTGCAAGAGAATCGCTTACAGCGGGAGTGATACCTGTGAAGTGGAACCACTCTGCTCCCTCGAAGATCTCATCCCAGTTAAAGTCGGCGGGAACTGCCTCAGCGATAGCTGAATGTGCTCTGTCATAGATGCACTTGGAACCTCTCTGTGAAGCGCCTTTCTCATTGAAGTAGATACCTACTCTGTCTCCGCCTCTTGTGATCTTTGATGTATCAACACCGTATTTGCGAAGTGAGTTGACAGCTGCCTGTCCAATCTCATGTGTGGGAAGCTTGGTAACGTATACGGAATCAAGTCCGTAGTTTGCAAGAGAAACAGATACGTTAGCCTCTCCGCCTCCGAAGGTAGCCTCAAGATGATCTACCTGTACGAATCTTAAATAATTGTCAGGCTGCAAACGCAGCATGATCTCACCGAAAGTAACAACTTTTTTTGCCATGATTATTTATCCTCTCTATCAGTTTTTTACAAGATGAACAGCAAAGCCACCAAACTCGTCCGCAAGGTATGCAACCTTGAGATGATTGTCGGCGTCATATGCAAATGATGACTCATCGAATTTAACGCCCTGCTTACCAAGGTGATAAACCGCTCTGTCAACGTTATTGGTTCCGATAGCAATATGTCCGTTTGCTCCTCTGCCCTTAGCCTTCATAACTTCTACAACGCTTCCTGCGAAGATTGAAGAATTGCCGACTTTCTTGGTGAATCCAAAGAGAGAATCAAACTTATCGGCTGTAGCTTCTGCCGCTGCCGCATCGCTCTCGTTGATTCCGATGTGCTTCATTGTGAATCCGAGCATTGCATTAACAGCGTCTCTGGTCATAGCTTCAATCTCATCAAACTTTCCTGCAGAGATGAGATCTTTTTTAACCATCCAGCTACCACCGCAGCATAATACCTTATTGAATCCAAGGTAATCATTCAAGTTGTTCTTATTTATACCGCCTGTAGGCATGAAATGCATCTTAGTATAAGGTGCTGCCATAGCCTTGATCTTGGCGATTCCGCCATTCTGCTCGGCAGGGAAAAACTTTACGCAGTCAAGTCCAAGCTCGATAGCCTGCTCAACTTCACCGGGAGTTGCCGTTCCGGGAACGACCGGTACTCCGATGCTCTTGATATACTCAACATTTGATCTGTTGAATCCGGGGCTTACGATAAACTTAGCTCCGGCTGCCTTGGCTCTGTCTGCCTGCTCTGCATTAAGCACGGTTCCTGCACCAACGATCATCTCGGGGAATTCCTTTGAAATGATCTTGATTGCTTCCTCGGCCGCATCGGTACGGAATGTAACCTCAGCTGCGGGAAGACCGCCCTTAATAAGTGCCTCTGCAAGAGGTGCCGCGTCTTTGGCATCATCAATTGCAATTACGGGTACGATACCAATTTTGTAAAGTTCTTCGCAAATCTTATCCATTTTAATGCCTTTCTTATTACTTAATTTATTTAATCCTCAAGCTTACTCGGATCAAGATTGCTTGGATCTTGTCCTATGTAAGCAGTGATACCTCCGTCAATGTAGACTACCTGTCCATTGATAAAATCAGAAGCCGGGGATGCAAGGAATACGGCAAGTCCCATGAGGTCCTCCGTCTTGCCCCATCTCTGCGCAGGTGTCTTGGAACGAATAAATCTGTCAAAGGGATGCATCGATCCGTCGGGCTGTTTCTCACGAAGAGGAGCCGTCTGAGGAGTTGCGATATATCCGGGCCCGATGGCGTTACACTGAATATTGTACTGTCCGTACTCGGAGCAGATATTCCTTGTAAGCATCTTAAGTCCGCCCTTTGCTGCAGCATAAGCGGATACTGTCTCACGTCCAAACTCCGACATCATGGAGCAGGCGTTGATGATCTTGCCACTTCCTTTTTTGATCATGGAAGGAAGCACTGCCTTGGAGCAGATGAACGGTCCCGTAAGGTCTACGTCTATAACCTGATTCCACTGTTCCACAGTCATTTCGATCATCGGAATTCTCTTGATGATACCCGCATTGTTTACAAGTATATCAATTGTTCCGACTTTTTGCTCTACCTTAGCCACAAAATCCTTGACCTGTTTCTCATCTGTGACATCGCATACTTCGCCGAAAGCCTCGATACCAAGCTTTTGGTATTCAGCCATTCCCTTGTCCACAAGTTCCTTGCTGATATCGTTAAAAACGATCGTGGCTCCGCTCTGTGCAAACGCTGTCGCATATGCAAGTCCAAGTCCGTATGAAGCACCTGTTACCCACGCAACCTTGCCCTCAAGTGAAAAATTCTTTAAAAAGTCCTGCATTTCCATAACCTCCTAATATCATCAAATACTATGCGCTTACTGTTACGGCGGATCACATCAGATCTTTCATGGCAACATCGTCCATGTCGTCAAAGTCCTGATTTTCTCCGACCATTCCCCAGATAAAAGTGTAGGCCTGAGAACCGCATCCTGAGTGGATAGACCAGCTTGGACTGATAACAGCCTGCTCATTGCACATGACAATGTGGCGTGTCTCATTAGGTTCACCCATGAAGTGCATAACGATCGCATCATCAGGAATATCAAAATAGAGATAAACCTCCATTCGCCTGTCATGTGTGTGACAAGGCATTGTATTCCATACACTTCCGGGCTTAAGCTCGGTCATTCCCATCTCGAGCTGGCAGGTCTCTACCTGTCCGGGTAATATGTATTTGTTGATAACTCGGTGATTGGAACCTTCAAGGCTTCCCAATTCCTTTTTATTCTCATCCTTAATGATGACAACATCTTCCGAAGGAGTACCTTCTCTTTTGATGAGCACCGTAGGATAAGTCTTGTGAGCGGGTGCGCTGTTGATATAGAATTTGGCAGGTTTCTGAGAATCCTTGCTGGCAAAAGAAATATCTTTTGACCCCATTCCTATATACATGCCCTGCTTATAGTCAACCTCGTACTTCTTGCCGTCGATCGTGATCACGCCTGCTCCGCCGATATTGATGACACCCATCTCGCGTCTCTGTAAAAAATACTCCGCTCTGAGTTCATCACCTGCGGTAAGTTTAAGTTCCTTGGTTGCAGGAACCGCCGATCCGGTTATGATCCTGTCGATATGGCTGTATACGAGTTTGATCTCGTCCGGCTTAAAAAGGTCGTCGATCAAAAATTCCCGGCGAAGTCTCTGAGTATCATAGTGTTTCTCATCCATAGGTGAACAAGCTGTTCTAAGTTCCATATACCCTCCGTTCCATTGCATAGCAATAATTACAATCTGATATATGTAATGATACTAGATAAATTTTTCCGTGTCAGTTCAATTTCATTATAAAAACTTGCAAATCTTGACCCGTGTAAGCCCTTTCATACGGTAATATCATAACATAGCCAAAAATGTTTTGTATTGCAAAAGTTGTAGTGTGCAACATTTTGTCATCCTCCGTTGTTTATAAGGTATAGCGGCATAATAATCACACCAAAATGCTGCACGGAGGGATACATTATGAAAAAGAAAATTAAGAAGGGATTTAATGTAACGCTGGCAATGACGCTGGCAGCAACTATGTTGGCAGGATGCGGCGGCTCAAAAAACACTGCCCCCGCAGCTCAAGAAGCGGAATATTCACCTGATGCCTATGCTGAATACTCACCGAGCCCAAGTAGCGATCCTTCACAGAAGGTAGCATCAAGCGGTGAAAAATCCGCACAGAAATCCACTAAAAATGCTCAGTCTGACATGTCAGCCGGAAACTACGAAGAGGCGGCAACGGAGGGCGAAGAATACATGTACTATCCGCCCGAAAATACGGAGACCTATGAAAAACCCGATGAGAACGGAGCGACACTTGTAAGCGTCAATCCTCTTTCCACTTTTGCAATGGACGTCGACACAGCTTCATATTCTAATGTAAGAAGAATGATCGAGGATGGATATTCAAGGGAAGATATCCCCACAAGCGCGGTGAGACCTGAGGAATTCATAAACTATTTTTCCTATGATCTTAACTCTCCCGACAAAGGCGAAGCGTTCGGAATAACAACAGAACTTGCCGACTGCCCTTGGAACGAGGATCATAAGATCATGTTTGTCGGACTTAAGACATCTGACATGAACAGCGAAGAGCTTCCCGAGAGCAATCTTGTCTTCCTTATCGATGTATCGGGATCAATGAGTTCCGATGATAAGCTTCCTCTTTTAAAAAAGAGTCTTAATGAGCTTGTCGACAACTACACAGGCGAAGGAACGATCTCCATTGTAACTTATTCCGGAGAAGAAAAAGTTCTGCTTGAAGGTGAGAACCTTTCGGAAAAGAAAAAGATAAAGAAGGCAATCAATTCTCTTTCAGCAAGCGGCTCTACAAACGGTGAGAGCGGCATGAAAAAAGCTTATGAGATAGCAGCCGAAAATTATATCGATGGCGGCGTAAACAGAGTCATCATGGCTACAGACGGAGACCTAAACGTTGGAATATCGGATCCTGACGAACTTGAGAACTTTATTAAAACAAAAAAAGATACCGGTGTATTTTTATCAGTACTCGGCTTTGGTACCGGTAACTTTAAGGATGCAAGCATGCAGAGGCTCGCAGACTGCGGAAACGGCAACTACTCATACATTGATTCTATGATGGAAGCCAAAAAGGTTCTCGTTGACGAAATGACTTCAACAATGGTCACCGTAGCAAAAGATGCCAAGATACAGGTTGAGTTTAATCCCAATAAGGTTAACAGCTACAGACTCATCGGATATGAAAACAGACAGATGGACGCCGCAGATTTTAACGACGATCAAAAGGACGGCGGAGAAGTCGGCGCAGGTCACAGCGTTATCGCTCTTTACGAGATCACAACCGCAGACAGCGAAAAAGCTGTAAACCTTAAGTATCAGAACAATGAAGAAAAAGAATACGGCAATGAGTATGCAACGGTAAACGTCAGATACAAAGAGCCCGAAGCTGATGAGTCCAAGCTTTCAAGCTACACCGTTACAGATGAAGATGCAAAAGAAAAAATGAGCGACAACATGAAATTTGCTCAGATCGTTGCAGAGTTTTCTCTCATTCTTTCAGACAGTGATTACAAGAAAGATGCAAGCTACAAGCATATTACAGACACATATTCCGAGATTGGATCTAAAGACGAATATAAGGATGAATTTATTCAGCTTGTAAGAATGGTGGAAAAAAGAGACCTATAAATGTTATAATACCCGTGTTAAAGTCTAAAATACAGATTAGTTGGGGATTAACATGGGTAAAAATCGCGATCGAGCGGCAATTCTTTTGGAAAAATACGGCAATGCCATACTAAGAACGGCGTACTCCTATCTTCACAACATGGAAGATGCGGAAGATATTTTGCAAGATACGCTTATACAATATCTGAAATCAGACTCGGATTATAATGATGAGTCGCATGAAAAGGCATGGCTACTCAGGGTTGCCATCAACTTAAGCAAAAACAAAATAAAGTACAACAAACTAAGAGAAACCGACGAACTGATGGAGGGCCTGGTTTCCGAGGAAAAAGAGGAGCTTTCTTTTGTCTGGGAAGCAGTTAAATCTCTTCCCGAGAAGTATGCCGAAGTTGTACACCTATACTATCAGGAAGGCTACTCCACCGTCGACATCGCGGCAATCTTAGAAAGAAAAGAATCCACCATAAGATCAGATCTGAAAAGAGCCAGAGAAAAACTCAAAAAAATTTTGAAGGAGGAATATGACTTTGGGTAAATACAATGATCTAATGAATAATATTGTCGTTACTGAAGACATGAAAAATCGAATCCTTCAAAATATTGAGGATGAACTTGATGGTAACACAGATACAAAAAGTAACGACAAGGAAAAAGTATCAAGTACGGACAAAAAAGAAAAAATAAGTTTCTTCCACACTCAGACGTACAAAACATGGCTTAGCGTAGCCGCAGCGGTGCTTATCGTCACGGCATCGGGTATCGCGATCAAAACCGTTATCGGTGACGGCTACAGACGTCATGATTCCGCTGCAATGAGTGAAGGTGCTGTCGGAAACATGACTCCTGCTCAGGAATCGTTCGAGGCTCCTAAGGATGCGGCAGAGGACACTGTTGAAGAAGCAGCGGAAACCGATAATGCACCGGTTGAAAAAGTTGAAGCCAAAAACAGCATGGATTCTGCCGACCAAACAGAAACCGAAAAAGAAAGCACCGTTGAGCCACATGTTTACAAGACGGATTCAGAGAGAGTGGATTATGTCGCACTCACAGGCGATTATACGGAATATAGTGTTATCGAGGATACACATATTGATGATATCACCGTACACTTAATGGGTGACGGCGACACGGTAAGCAGCGCAATGTGGTTTGACGGCAGTTGCGTTTATGCGGTATGCTATCCTGAACCCGTTTCAAAAGAAGTGATGACGGAAGAAATAAAAAAAGTAATCGCCAAGAACTGAGTAAAGTGAACTTAATAAGATAATTAAAAAAGATTCTGTTTCCGGTTTTTCGGGTACAGAATCTTTTTTAATCTGTCGTATTGGGAATAGTTCCCAATAAATGTTTTAAGCTGTGAGCAGGACTGTAAGCCGGGTTATGTCGTGGATGATCATCTATCTAGGGCTGCCGTCACCGACAGTCTCAAGCGACCCACCTGAAAGCGAGCCGGGCCGACTCATTGCTTTCTATTCGGTCTTGCTTCGGATGAGGTTTACATGGCTACCGGTGTTACCACCGGCACGGTAGTCTCTTACACTGCCTTTCCACCCTTACCAAGCATAGCTTGGCGGTATCTCTCTGTTGCACTATCTCGGGAGTTGCCTCCGCCAGACGTTATCTGGCATCCTGCCCTGCGAAGCCCGGACTTTCCTCTCCCATGCCCTTTCGTTTGCATGGCAGCGATCATCTATCCTGCTCGTATTATCTCGGTCAATAATATATTATAGTATTATGAAAGTACCTAACTAATTTAAGCAAAACAATTGTTTTTGTCAACCGAATTATATTTTAGATTGTAGTTCTTTTTCATGTTCTATCGTGAAATCACTGAGTCTATATGATCTGATACGTTCGTTTACCATAATAGGTTCAACAAAACCGCTCTTAACAAGAACTGCCAACCTGTTTATTATCGTCTTATTTGAGACCGTAAATTCCTTACTGATCTCAATCGGAGTGAATTCCCTTTTATAATTCTTCATAAGGAATAATAGCAGTTCTTTTTCTTTTAATTTTAAGTAAGATAGACTTCCGGTTATTTCCTCGATGCTCGAATCTTCTGACAGCTCGCAAACCTTATTTGAATATAGTTCGACCATTCTGAGGAAATAGTTTATCCATATTTCAGGGTGCGGTGGCTCATTCCTACCCGAGTAATATAATGCCGGTAATCCCATCTGGATGGATTCGTAATATTCACTCACATCATATGCGAAATATTCTTCCAAAGATCCAATGCCATTAAAACCGAATCCATTGATATCAAGAACATAACCTGAAAGCAGTCGTGCAGTTCTACCATTACCATCTTCAAAAGGGTGAATTGTTACAAGCTGATAATGAACAACCGCAGCTACAATAAGTGGATGATCGTCCGTTGTATTTACATATTCCACCAGTTCATCCAGCAATCCGGGGATATCCGAATATTCCGGAGGGATATAATCCGGATTTCCCGTTTGTGAATCATATACTGCAAAAAGCACCCCCGGAGGCATAGGTCCACGAAGACCTATCTTTTCCTTAGATGCTCCCTTTTCTACGTATTTCTGCACATCGAGGATCAGCTTTTTAGAAAATTTCTCTTTCTTTTTTACCTTTTCCTCCAGATAATTCAAAGCAAGAAAATAGTTTCTCACCTCTTGCTCAGGCTTTAAGAGATGTTTTCTTTCATCTCGATCGATCACTTCATCAACCTGTTTCTCAGAAAGTGGATTTCCTTCGATCTTATTTGATGCATAAGAACTCTTCTTTTTTGAATTCTTACGTAGCTTGTTTGCAACAGCCCGAGACATCTTTACCGTAGAAACTTTATATCTGTTTTTTTCAATTTCCGTTATATACTTAAGGATCTCATTGGTAAGTATAGCTTTGATCATGCCTTATCACCTCAGGATAATTATATCAAAACAGAGCTGTTATTTCCATTAAAACTTCACTATTTTTTCACTATTTTTCACTATTTTTACACTATTTTCCACTATGCCCGAGCTCGCTAACAGCGATAAAAACTGGGATTTCACAGTTTGTGCCGTTTAATGTCCCTCAATATTATCACGGAATGGCGCGCCGGTAATTATTGTAACAGTATAAATATCGTTTTCACTTCTGAGGTCAAAAAATTCGTAACCCTTATCAAGAATTCCTGCTATTGTCTCCTCGTCCTTTCCTGAAGTAAAAGATATTCTTGTGAGACAGTCCACATGATTTCCGGTTCCGGATGAATTGCCGGTTTCAGACTGTACATCAATGATCTGAGCATCATCTATCTCCTCTGAGATCATATTCCTTATTTCTTTTGTCTGTTTACCGGTCGCCGCATGATTAACTACAGCTCCGAAAACCTCACATACAATAAAAAGTGCGATCAGTAAAAGCGGGATACCCACAACGGCAATGCCGATCCCTTTGATCACACGCATGATCCCTTTTTTCATGCCTTTACTCCCTCCTTATATATGAACATGTTATTATTATAGTGGCGCTTGCGTTTGCGCGCCACCCACATTCCATTTTTATCAAAAAGGATAAACCATGTCACAGAAGAAAACCATCGCGCTGCTTACAGCTTTAATAATATTGTGTCTGTCGCCGTTTGCTTACAGGATCTACTCCGTTAGGCCGCAGAGCAGATATATGACAAAAGAGATCACTGCGCCCACAGGGGATATCGGCACAGCCATAGATTATGTGTGCAAGACGGTAGTCTCGGTAAAAACCGAAGGCGCTGAAGGAAGCGGAAATATTTGGAGAATTAGCCCAACGTATATCGATGTCATAACTGCGGGACATGTTGCGAACGAAGGTAACGCGGATATCACGTTTTATGACGGTCTTACGGCGCAGGGCTCCGTTATAAGATTCAATGATGAAAAAGATATAGCTCTTATAAGGATCAAGCAAAAAGAGCTTAAGAAGGCTGCTAAAGAACAAGGTTATTCTGAAGACAGCTCTTTTGACTTACCATACGAGAGCGTTAGGGCCGCAAAGTACACACCTCTTTCTCACGACGATATTTTTATCATGGAAGCAAAAACAGGAACAGCCTCAGTCGGTACGATCGAATCGGTAGATGAGTTTATTCCTGATTTTGATATGAATATGATCTATTGTCTTTGTGATGTCGATCCCGGAATGTCGGGAAGCGGTTTATTCGATAACAAAGGTCACTACTTAGGAATCCTACTTGGCGGCTCCGATGAAGGATGCGTGTGCCTTGGCACAGACAACATATCGTTCCGCGCAAATTGAAGTTCAAATCAAACAATATCCGGCCGGCTCAGGCTGTCCGGGTATCATTGCCCCCTAGTATCCCATTTCCGCAAGCTCTGATACTACTCCCGCATAGAAGTCGGTGATATCGGATACGTTTTTGCCCTTCTTGCGAGTGAGTCTGCATCTGCGCATATCGACCTCATCGCAGTGTGAAATCCCGCGCCTTGAATTACTGCGAATGATTCCCTTAAAATTACCCCATTTAACCGAATTCGGCGTTAAAAGCCCGTCATTGGCTCCTTCTATAAGCCAGACGACCAGACTTGGAAACCAAAGAAAAATATCGCTAAACGGAGAGCTCATAACGAATGCATAGCTCTGATAATAGACGTTCTTTGCATCGGGGTATTTCTCATTGAATATCTCAGCTTCCTTAGTTGTAAAAAGCTTGAAAACACTGTATGCATCAGGCTTCTTATCTCCGAGGATACGAAATGCAATATCTGTGCATATGGCAACAAGCCTTACAAGAACATCGGGAAGCTTAAGCAGCTTATCGACTGTAACCGAGCCGTGATGCGGCGTACTGATCGTTGTAACGGACGCGACTTTATCTCCGAGATTGTACTTAGAGATCGCACATCTGATATCAAGACCGCCCTTGGAATGTGCGATCACATTTATCTTGGGAGAACCGGTCTCTTTAAGAATCTCATTGACACGACCGGCAAGCATTTCAGCGTTATCTTCTGCCGATGCGGTACTGTCCTGATTTCCATAAAATATGCGGCACCCGTTTTCTTCAAGTACCGCAGGAATTCTTCCCCAGTAATTTAGAATCTTATGATCCCTAAAGCCCATCCCGTGGACCATAAGGATAGGATATTTAAGCATAGTCATTTTCTTTCCTTCAAAAAACGAATCGGAATCCCGTGGACACTGCCGCATCAGAGATACAAAAGCGTCTTTCGTATTCCTTCATCAAGGCCGTACATGCCCTTCCAGCCGAGCGCTTCGAGCTTGGAGGCATCAAGCGCTGAATTCTTCATGGTGTTGTAGCTGCTCTTTTCCGCATCTGACGGATTCTCAAATACAACCGAAACTCCGCCTGCCTTGGCAAGCGCCTCAGCGACGTCTCTTATAGAAACTATCGCATCCTTATTGGAGATATTGTAGGCCTGCCCACACTCTCCTTTTAATAATATGGTCAAAAGAGCTGTCGCACAGTCCAGCATATAGCAATAAGACCGCAGCTGCTCTCCCTTACTCTTCATTACTATATTTCTGCCTGCTGCCGCGTCAAAGGTAAATGCGGCGGAAGCTCTTTTATCCGATTCCTTGATCGTAGGTCCGTAGATATATCCGGGGCGCGCGATGACAACATCGGCGCCGTACTCCGTAATATAGCATGAACACAATGTTTCGGCGGCTCTCTTGCCATTTGGATAGCATGACCTTGTGCTGAGAACGTCGACATAGCCGTAGTCGGTCTCTTTTATCATGCTGCCCGCAGCATCACTTGCTTGCGCAGCTTTCGCATCACCGGAAGTCACCGCAGCGCCTGTATTTTCCGAGGCGGCTCTTTTTTCCGGAAGTTCTCCGTAAACTTCACTTGAAGATACGTAGAGGAGTCTGCTGCCCTTGTTCTTCACATTAAGATCAAGCATACTCTTAACTCCGACTACATTGGAAAAAAGAGTCTCCGCAGGCTCTTTTAAAAACATGCCGTTATCGGCATTGCTTGCTGCGTGAATGATGTAATCGGCCTCCACGTTGAGCTTATACATATAATTGGCGTCAAACTCAACGAATTTAATGTCCTCTTCATTCAATACGCCTGCAAATCTATCAAGCGTTCTCTGCCTGTTTCTGCCTGCGATAATAAGCTTGATACCTGCATTCTTTTCCCTATTAAGGAAAGAAACAATATCAACAACGGGGGATGCGAGCATGCCCGTAGCCCCCGTTATAAGTAGGTTCTTGTTATATAATTTTTCAATCTCAGGGATGTTGCCGATACAAGAAGCAACGTCTCCCCAATATTCTTTTGTATATTTCATGTCCTTACTCTCTAAAGCCTAGTTATACTTTGAAGCAGCTTCCGCCGACGAACTCTCTGCAAATAGAGTTTCTGGGAAGCATTGAGCTGTCTACGCTAACAAAATAATCAAGGAACTTAAGAAGTCTCTTTGCCTCGTAGTACTCGGGCTCGCCCTTTTCAATCGAGAAAAGAAGCGGCTCTGCGTAGGGCTTGATTACAGCAAGCTCGTAGATCTGAGCTGAGTTAAACATCTCATCCGCATCCTCCTGGAATGGGAAGATATTCTCCTCTTCACCTGCGCGAACGGAATCCCACATGCTGATGGTCTTTTTGGCAGAAGCACCTCTGGTCCTTGCATCTCGTACGATCCTTCTAAGGAGTCGTCCGTCGGTCGTAGGAATTCTGTTGTGTGAATCAATACTTAGCGTTGTAAGAGCGCTTATATAAATCTTAAACTTAGACTCTGCGGGAAGCGCATAAGTCATTTGTTCATTAAGTCCGTGAATACCCTCGATAACAAGAATGTCGTTATCTCCGAGCTGAAGGAACTCGCCGTTCATCTCTCTTTTGCCCGTAATAAAGTTAAACTCAGGCATCTCGACACGCTCGCCCTTAAGGAGCTTACCCATGTCCTCGTTGAATTTCTCGATATCCATAGCTCCGAGGCACTCAAAATTGTAGCTTCCGTCAGGATTAAGAGGGGTATCCTCTCTGTTGACGAAATAATTGTCAAGGCTTATCGGGTGCGGAATAAGTCCGTACGTACGAAGCTGTATCGAAAGTCTGTTGGCAAAGCTCGTCTTACCCGAAGAACTGGGTCCTGCGATCATAACGAACTTAACGTCCGGACGATCGTGTATCTTGCATGCGATCTCACCGATCCTTCTTTCCTGAAGTGATTCCTGAACGAGGATCATCTCGTTGATCCTGCCTTCGCAGACTTTGTTGTTGAGGTCACCGACATTGTCGATTCCCATCATTGCGCCCCAGTCACTTGCAAGCTTCATGGTGTTGAAGAGCTTGTTTCTGTCCTCAAGGATAATAAGCTTGTCGGGCTCTGACTTAGGCGGAAGGGTAAGCATAAGTCCCTCGCCCTTTCTCGTTATCATAAAGTTCTCGATATAAGACGTATTCGGAAGCATGTAGCCATAGAAATAATCATAGAAATCCTGAAGCTTGTAGATGTTGATCTCAGAACTTCTTCTGTATTTCAAAAGAGCTACCTTATCGGTCATTCCCTGCTCTCTGAAAAGCTCGATGGCTTCATCGATAGGATATACGTTCTTTACGATAGGGATAGCCATATCGACAAGCTGTTTAAATCTTTCGGCAACCTTCTGCGCAAATTCGTCCGTAACTTCCATACCGTCACGAAGCGTACAATAATAGCTGTTTCCGATAAGAAACTCAATCTTGGCAGACGGAGCGCTGTTCTTACCTTCAACGTCTCTTATCGCCTTGATAAGCATCATTACGGCCGTTCTTCTCATGGTCTTGTGACCGATATCATCCCCAAACGTTACAAAAGACAGCTCGCCGTCTCTTTTAACTTTTTTCATAAGCTCACAGATCTTGCCGTTAAAAATAACCGCTGCGATCCTGTATCTGAACTCATGCTGATACTCTTTTGCAATCTCCTCGTAGGTTGTACCTTTATCGTATTCTCTTGCTGTTCCGTTAATCTTAATTACAGGCACTTCTCTTTCCTCCTTGCGATTTCGGATTATTTTTTATAAAAAAGCTGCTTTTAAAATCGAATCAATATAGAATAACTCTTTTTTTATCTCGGAAAGTCTCTCCGCATGTGCATCCTTATCAAGGCTCTTAATTATCGATTCATCGACCTGCCTGCCGTATACAAGGTAATCATGCAAAAGAGAATTCGAAGAGAGTATATTGTGTTCTCCGTATGCGTTACAAATATTAAGTGCATCCTCTTTGGAAACGCCGCCCTTATCGCAAAGCGTAGCGATTGCGTTTCCAAGTGCATTGCCTGCATGCATATCTCGAATGTTTTCGGAAGTCTCCAAGGATTTCGATACCCCAAAGTTATCATCGAATATCACAAGCATCGGAAAATAGTACTTGCCGTCTTCGAATACAATCTTTTCATCTGCGATCAAATACCCTTTTTCTCTAAGGTATGCTCTGAAAAGATCAAGCTCTGACTGCGGCTGCAATACCCCTGCCTTGATCCCGAGTGCGGAAAGATCGGCATCCTCCAATAAACGCTTCATAAGGTCTCCGCCCATTCCCGCAATGACAACCGAATTAACTTCGCCTTCCTTAAGCTCTTTTAACCCATCGGAAAGTCTGGTCTCAATACGACCGGAAAGTTCGTATTCATTTATGTTGTCGGCGGCTCCGGAAAGAGGTCCCTTTCGCACATCCATCGCTATTGCAGACTCGGATATATTGTTCTGCACAAGATAGATGGATATGTATCCGTGGTCGCATCCGACATCAGCCGTGCGGAGCCCTCCCACGTTCGTTCCTGCAGGAGCGGAGTCTGACACATCCGCAATACTGTTACATATTATATCGCCTGCGCCTCTTAGCATCTCACAGATGGTCACAAGGCGCTTTGACATTTTATTTTCTACAAGATTCATATCTTTATCACGCATTAGTCAAGGTAATCCTTGAGCTTGCGGCTTCGGCTGGGGTGACGAAGCTTTCTGAGCGCTTTGGCTTCGATCTGACGAATACGCTCACGAGTTACGTTAAACTCCTTACCAACCTCTTCAAGTGTTCTTGCTCTTCCGTCGTCAAGACCGAAACGGAGGCGAAGAACCTTCTGCTCACGCTCTGTAAGTGTTCCGAGAACCTCAACAAGCTGCTCTTTAAGAAGTGTGAATGCAGCTGCGTCTGCAGGTACAGGCACGTTATCGTCCTGAATGAAATCACCAAGATGGCTGTCTTCCTCTTCACCGATAGGTGTCTCAAGAGATACAGGCTCCTGTGATATCTTAAGGATCTCACGAACACGCTCAACAGGCATGTTCATCTCTTTTGCAACTTCCTCCGGAAGCGGCTCGCGGCCAAGCTCCTGAAGAAGCTGACGGCTTACACGGATGAGCTTGTTAATGGTCTCAACCATGTGCACGGGGATACGGATTGTTCTTGCCTGGTCGGCAATGGCTCTTGTGATAGCCTGTCTGATCCACCATGTTGCGTATGTTGAGAACTTGAATCCCTTACGGAAATCGAACTTCTCAACGGCTTTTATAAGACCGAGGTTACCTTCCTGAATAAGATCAAGGAAAAGCATTCCTCTTCCCACATATCTCTTAGCAATACTTACAACGAGACGAAGGTTGGCCTCAGCAAGGCGCTTCTTGGCTTCCTCTCCCTCGTAGATTATCTGATCAAGCTCTTTTTTCTTGGCTGCTGTGATCTTACCTTTTTCCTTGTCCTCCGCGATCTCCTTGGATGCCTCGATACCTGCCTCCATAGACTTGGCAAGCTCGATCTCCTGATCTGCGGTAAGAAGCGGAACCTTACCGATCTCCTTGAGGTACATTCTTACGGGATCCTCAATGCTGATTCCGTCGGGAACGGAGAGATCGATATTCTCCATATCAACCTCATCCTCATCTGAAAGGATCATATCATCGTCATCGGGGATATCATCCTCGTCCGACTCTGATACTCTGAGAACATCGATTCCGGAGTTCTCAAGAACCTCAAGTACGTTATCAAGCTGTTCCTCGTTGAGATTTAAGTCTGTGAAGAAATCGCTTATCTCTGTATACTCAAGGACGTTTTTCTTTTTCTTTGCAAGTGCTAGGATCTCTTTGATCTTCTGAGCGAAAAGCTCCTTTGTAGCTTCATCAAGCTCGCCGTCATTACCCTTGACGTCCTGCTCTTTGCCCTTTTCGTCTTTCTTGGAAGCAGCTTTCTTTCCTGCCTTTGCGGGCTTTTCTTCCTTAGCCTTGGAAGTATCTGCCTTAGCTGCCTTCTCCTTCTTGGGAGCAGCCTCCTTAGCCTCTTCTTTCTTAGTTGTCTTCTTTGTTTCTTCTTTTGCAGCTGTCTTCTTAGCAGGTGCTTCCTTAGTATCAGCCTTTGCTGTCGCCTTCTTGGCTGTTTCCTTCTTAGCGGGAGCTTCCTTTGCCGTCTCCTTCTTAGCTGCTGTTTTCTTGGTCTCTTCCTTCTTGGCTGTTGCTTTCGCCGTCTCCTTCTTGGCGGGAGCCTTAGCCGCTGTCTTCTTGGTGTCTTCCTTCTTTGCTGTCTCTTTCTTGGTTGTTGTCTTCTTTACTTCTTCTTTCTTTGCTGCCACTTTCTTTGTAACCGTCTCTTTCTTTGTATCTTTTTTAATATCTTTTTTGGCTGCCGCCTTCTTGGGCTCAACCTTTTTTGCCACAGTTTTCTTCTCTGCAGTCTTTTTAGCTGCAGTCTTCTTTTCTACAGTCTTTTTAGCTGCAGTCTTCTTGATTTCTTTTTCCTTTTTCTCTACAACTTTTTTAGCCATCGTATTTTTTCCTTTTCGAATAGTTTTTTCTAACCCAACTCTTAAGTACTTATGTCTGATAAAAAAGTCTGTTCATAATGCGTTATTTATGATCACCGTCATCAATCATCGGGCGATATGTCTGCGTGCGTGAGCTTCTCAAGATCTTTCTTTCCCTGGATCGTCTTTTGTAAAAAGTTCGGATCGTCGGGTTTAAGCTCTCTCTTTTGCCTCTCGTATCCTGCAAGCTTAACGCCGCATATTATGTCGTGGAATGCCTTCCTCCTCTGCTCCTTGGTCTCTATCTCGATCAGGTTCGTGTTGAACATCTCGGCGACTTTGCCGTGTTCTTCCTCATCGGTGAATCTATCGAGTATCGAAGCAGGTGAAAAAGTTCCCTGCGACATTCCCTCAAACAATTCTTTCGCAACGCTCCTGTACAGGTCGTCGGAAAAATCTTCGGGCGTTATCCACTTTGAAACCTTGGGGAATATCCCGGGTTCATCGGTAAGCCACGTGAGCAGGAGCCTCTGGTTTTTCTTGGCTCCGTCCTCCGGCGAGTTCTTTTTCTGTATGCCGGATTTGGGCTTATCATAAGTCTTTATCATTCCGCCCTGCGCCGCGTACGATGTGACGAGCTTTCTAAGGTCGTCGATCGCTATGTTATATCTTGCGGCAACCGCTTCTATGTAATTTTCTCTTTCAAGAGCTTCTTCAAACTCACAGAGTTTTTTGGCAACTTCTTTGTAGAAGTCCGTCTTGGATTCGGGATCCGACATGTCGTGCGCCTCTTCCATGATCCTTACTTCAAAGAAGAATGTGTTCTCCGCGTTCTTTATCCGCTCTTCAAAAGCTTCTTTTCCCTCGTTCTTGATGAATTCGTCGGGATCCTTGTACGGCTTAAGGTTGAGCACCTTGCCTCGAAGCCCCGCTTCCTTCAGGATCTTGATTCCTCTAAGAGCCGCTTTGGTTCCGGCTTCGTCGCTGTCGTATGACAGGATGACTTCGTCCGTATACCGCTTAAGTATCATGGCCTGTCCCGTCGTAAACGCCGTTCCCAGCGATGCGACCGCCATGTTAAAGCCCGCCTGATGCATGGCTATAACATCCATGTAGCCCTCGCAGATTATCATATAACCCGCCCTGGCGTTCTTGGCATAGTTAAGTCCGAATAGATTTCTGCTCTTATCAAAAATGAGTGTTTCCGGGGAATTGAGATACTTGGGTTTTCCGTCTCCCATGACTCGTCCGCCGAAGCCGATAACCTTCTGTGATGCGTCCTGAATCGGGAACATTACTCTGTTCCAGAACTTGTCGTGCGTTCCCATCTTTTCATCGTGGGAAGCAAGACCCGCATCGATTATCTGGGCATCTGTGTATCCCAGCCCCTTAAGATGATCAACAAGATCATGGCTCGAGATATTGGCGTATCCCAGTCCGAAATGCTGCATCGTCTCATCGGTGAGCTTTCTTTCCCGGAAGTACTCCATTCCTTTCTGCCCCGTCTTACCCCTAAGCTGATAGTAGTAATACTTGGCGGCCTCCTTGTTGATATCAAGAAGAATCTGCTTTTTATCGCGCATGGCCTTTACGGCCGGAGAATCGTCTTCGTCCGGAAGCTTCATGCCGGCTTTCTCCGCCAGCTCTTTTACCGCTTCCTGAAATGTTAAATTGTCATATTTCATCAAAAAAGTGATGACATTCCCGCCGGCTCCGCATCCGAAGCAGTAGAACATCTGCTTTTGCTGCGACACCGAAAAAGAACCGGATTTCTCATTGTGGAACGGACACAAGCCAAAATAATTGGCGCCTTTCTTTTGCAGATGGACGTACTGTCCTACTATGTCCACAATATCATTGCGGGAGCGCACCTCTTCTATAAAGTCGTCTGAGTAGCGCAAATAATTAGTCTCCTACACATTTGTATTTCGTCGCGGGTTTATCGCCTCACACCGCGTCTTTATCACAGAACCGTCCATGACTTTGGAATATAAACCTCTTCAAAAACGGAAACCGCGTATCTGTCCGTCATTGAGCTTACGTAGTCACAAACAATCCTCTCTTTGGTCTCACCCTCATCCAGCATTGCTTTCAGATAATCGGGGAGCTTATCTATATGCTCAAGATAATATCCGTAAAGTATCTTGATCATTTCTTCCACCTTACCCTCCTGCCCCTTGGCGATCGGGTTCGTGTAGACATTGGCAAACATAAATTCACGAAGCTCCAAAAAAGCCTCATATATCTCTTCCGACATCATGATATCGTCCTTGTCCATACTGGTCGCTATGATGTCATGAATGAACGTATCGAGCCATTCTCCGTTACTGTGGCCGATAACCTTGGCGAGCCTTTCGGGAATGTCTTTTTCCTGCATGATACCGCCTCTTATCGCATCGTCCATGTCGTGGTGCATATATGCGATCTTATCGGACAATCTGACGACCTTGCCCTCAAGCGTTGCAGGCGTTAGGTTGAGCTCATGATTTAATATTCCGTCTCTTACTTCCCAAGTAAGATTCATGCCTCTTCCGTAGTTCTCAAGGATCTCAACTATCCTAAGGCTCTGCTCGTTGTGCCTAAAGCCTCCGGGATTGACATCGTTGAGTGCTCTCTCTCCCGCATGCCCAAAAGGAGTGTGACCGAGGTCGTGCCCGAGCGCGATTGCCTCAGTAAGATCCTCGTTAAGCAAAAGAGCTTTCGCGATCGTTCTCGCGTTCTGCGAAACCTCCAGTGTATGTGTCATGCGAGTCCTGTAATGGTCGCCGTCCGGAGACAAAAAAACCTGCGTCTTATCCTTAAGACGTCTAAAGGACTTGGAGTAAAGAATCCTGTCCCTGTCTCTTTGGAAGCACGGCCTGATATCGCACGGCTTTTCTTCTTTTTCTCTTCCTTTGGAATTCATGCTAAGAGTAGCATGCTTGCTTAAGAACTTTTTTTCTCTTTCTTCGAGCTGCTTTCGAATTTTCAAAGTAAAGTCTCTTTTCCGTGGGATGACTTTTGAAAAGAAAAAACCCACATCAATAATATTCGACGTGGGTTTGCGATTTCCTTTTTTTGATCCAAAAAAAATTTTATTTTTATTTCGTCCATTCCGTAATACGGCTCTCATACTGCTCATTAAACCATTCAACGGCCTTCTCGAGCCCTTCCTGCGATACTTCGAAGTTCTCGCTGGTCTTTAGGCTGTCGTCCGTATGGGCGTATGAATTGGGCTCAGGCCACACCGTCGCCATAAGCGTCGCGGGACCTCTTTGATCGACGGGAACGAATTTAACGTTCTCAAGCGGTTCTCTCGCAAGTCTGTATCTCATTCCCTTGTAGCTTCCGAAAAAAGCTTCGCCGTATTCATAATGTGACAGATTAAAAAATGTGTGTAATTCAATAGCCATAATTCTTAAAACTCAACCTTACCCGTATCCTGATGATTTACGACATAGTAAGCCGCATTGTCCGAAGGCTTGATATAGACCTGTATTTCCTTGATATCGGTCATCTTGTTGCCCTTTGCAATGTAATCCGCCTTTGCTCTCTCAACGATGTCCGTTGTTCTTACCTCGTGATGATTGTACTGAACAAAGACTTCTTCTTTGCATTTGCGCTTTGCTGCCGTTTTGCTTATGTCATTTCCGACATTCTTGGCAACGTCCGCTGCCTTCTTGGAGCTTCTTTTTACTGCATCCGCTGCGGGAGCCGCCTTTTCTTTTGCCTTATTGATATAGGGCTCAGCCTTGGTCTTGATGTCGTTGTATATGGGCTCTGCCTTGGCTTTAATGTCGTTGTAGACAGGCTCTGCCTTTGTTTTGATGTCATTGTAAACAGGCTCTGCCTTTGACTTGATGTCCTTGTAAACAGGCTCCGCCTTTGACTTGATGTCCTTGTAAACAGGCTCCGCCTTGGCTTTGATATCATTTATATAAGGTTCTGCCTTATCCATGTAGGGCTTGGCTGCTTCCTTGACGTCCTTTATGACAGGTTCCGCGGCCTTGATTACAGGTCCTGCGGCCTTGGTAACTTCTTTGGCGATTTCTTTAAATGTTTCCTCTGCTGATTTCTTTCCCATAATGTTTCCTCCGTAATTCAAGCGTTTGAATCTTTCTTTGGTCAAAAGAATTTTCTAAATATCAGGTCTTTATTATCTTCCGAGCTTCTTCATAAACGCCGCCATAGGTCCGACTGCATCCTGAAGATCACTGATCGCTTTGTTGAGTCCTTCAAAATCTATCTCTGAAAGCGATTTAACTGCTGCAGCAAGGTTCTCTCCGTTGTCATCGACAAGCTTGTTCATGTTCTCGCTGGCTTTTAAAATGCTGTCAGTCATCTTATCTATGCTTTCAATCGATGTCTCGGCTTTGGTTGCCACGCTGTTTATATGAGACAGTGTTGTGCTGACTTTGGGTATAACGATGAGCACGCATATAAGAAGCACTGCAAGCATTCCCGCTATGCAGCATGTAGATATTTTTTGATAAAAAAGACGTTTCTTTGAAAGGTCTCTAATTTCTGTAAGTATCGCGTCATTGGATGTTGCGGTTACGTTTCCCGCTCCAGTGGCGTCATTTGCGTTCACATTCCGGTTTTCTTCCATGCCTATCACCCTCCTCGCCTGTCGGCTTTAACACACGCCGACACCTGTCATTCTCTTAAAAGCTACAATACTATGATAGCACAGTTACGCACTTTTCTCACCACAAAAAGAGCCTTGCATATCATAATGCAAAGCCCTTGATACTTTTCATTTTATGAACATACATCTGCGTATGTATATCTTATTACTTTGGAGAGATCCTCGGTCGCAACTTCGACCTGATATCCGACTTTTCCGGCTGAGAAAAAGATCTTGTCAAAATCCTTCGCACTCTCGTGGATAACGGTGGTAAAGCTCTTTTTCATTCCGATGGGTGAGCATCCGCCGTGCACATACCCTGTGAGGGGCAAAAGCTCTTTTAACGGAAGCATTGCTACCGACTTCTCGGATACGGCCTTGGCGGCCTTTTTAAGATCAAGCTCTTTTTCCACGGGGATAACGAAAACATAGTAAGTCTTCGCCTTGCCTTCGGTCACGAGAGTCTTGAACACTCTCTCCTTGGGCTCTCCGAGTATGTCCGCGATCTCGCCGCCCGTAAGGCTTGAATCGGGCTCGTACGAATAACTCTTGTACTCTATTTTCTTTTGCTGCAAAACGCGCATTACATTGGTCTTTTCAATTTTTTCGCTCATCGTTTAAATTCCACGTTCTCTATTCCGGTATTAAAGGTCTCGGTAAGCTCAAGTCTTTCGTCTCTGACAAGTCCTCTTAAAGTATTGGCGTATTTCTTGGTCGTATGGAACTTAACCTTGGAAATGGACCTTATGCCGTTGGGATGCATATAGTCGATGGGCTTGGGATCCGCGCCCTCAAAATATGTCATAAGAAAAGGCATATTGTAGTCGTATGTGTAATAGCACTTATATTTAAGGCATCTGTTCTTGGAATCGGTTCGACTACCCTTCCTGACGTACTTGCCGTCAATTCCGATGCTTCTAAGATAATCTACTTCGCCTTCCAGATTTCCTGATTCTTTTTCAATGCAAAGACAAGCCCATCCTTCCGGAAGCTCTGCCAAATCATTAAAACGCTGTGCAAACGCTTTACCATAAAAAAGTGCCAAGAGCTTTCTCTGAAACTTAGTCATACCGCCGCCTTCAACAAGCTCGATATATGGCCCTTCGCAAAAATAAATGTAAGCGTTGTGCGACTTACACAGCTTACCGTATTCAACTGTAAATCCTCTTTGGGTCCACTCCTTGACCGCCTTGTCCAGGTCTTTTACCGCATAAATTACATGCCCTAGCTTCATCTGATACTGTCCTCCAAAAAATCATTGCCATACCCCTCGATCGGCATCAGATAAGTTTTTCAATTTCATCCTTGAAATAGTATGCTCATACTTTACTCCATCCAAAGAGAATAGTAAAGTATTTTAAAGAGGACGAAATATTGAAGATTAAATTAGAACAAAAAAGTCATAAAAACGTAGCGGAATTACCCGTATACAAAAATAAAACTCCGAAAAAACAGCGCGCTTTCTGGCGTTTTCTTATGAAAACCTTGTCAGCAAAAGATCTTAAAGACTGTCGGTTTACGTATGAGCTTGAAGGGATGGAGAAACTTGGCAAGGATGAGCCTTGTCTTTTTCTGATGAATCATTCATCCTTTACGGACCTTGAGATTTTCTCAACGCTTTTCTCTGACAGGCAGTACCACATTGTAATGACTCTGGACGGCTTTGTCGGAAAAGAATGGCTTATGAGGAGCCTTGGCTGCATTCCGGCGCGCAAATTCATCACGGACATGCCCCTGGTAAAAGACATTGTGCATTGCCTTAAAGATCTTGGCAGCTCTGTACTCATGTACCCTGAAGCAAGCTACAGCTTTGACGGAACGGCTACGGCTCTTCCTTCAAGTGTGGGAAAATGCCTTAAGCTCTTTAACGTGCCTGTTGTAATGATAACTACAGAAGGTGCCTTCCACAGAGATCCTTTATATAACGGACTTCGTAAGCGCGATGTGGCTGTGAAGGCAACGGTGAAATATCTTTTATCTGTCGAAGACATCAAGTCTAAGAGTGTAAAAGAGCTGAATGAGATATTGAAAAAAGAGTTTTCATTCGACCACTGGAAATGGCAACGCGAAAACGGAATCAAAGTCACAGAGCCGTTTAGAGCCGAAGGGCTTGAGCGCGTTTTATACAAATGTCCTGTCTGCGGAAAAGAAAGAGTGATGAGATCAAGCGGCATCGAGATCTCTTGCAGTAGCTGCAGCGCGACGTGGGAGCTTGGAGAAAACGGCGGTCTTGTGAGGAAGGATGAGAATCATGGCGATGAGCCGGTAGGCGTGAACGTGGGCAAACGCGAAGGTGTTGCGCATGAGGATACGGCGAGCGTGAGCACCGGCGAGCGCGAAGCTGCTGCGCATGACGTCTTGGCTGTTGCTGATAAGCATGACTGCTACGATTTCAGCTATGTCTCCGATTGGTACCGCTGGGAACGCGACATGGTAAAGAAAGAGATTGCGGAAGGCAAGTATTATCTTGATATCCCCGTGGACATAATCGCAGTCAAAGATCTGCATTCCGCATATCAGATCGGCGAGGGACGTCTTGTTCACTCTGTTAACGGCTTTGATCTGACAGGGTGCAACGGCGAGCTTGAATATCATCAGTCCGCCAAGAATTCCTATTCTCTCTACGCAGATTACTTCTGGTACGAGATTGGCGACATGGTAAGCATCGGAACAATGGATATTCAGTACTACTGTTTCCCAAAGGATAAATCTGTGAACGTCGCTAAGGTAAGACTTGCGACAGAAGAAATGTATAAGCTTAGCATTCCGGAAAGACTCAGAGCTTCCGAAGAAGCGATGTGATATTAGATATAAAAGAGTGGTAATCATTTCAAGGCGCCCCGCCTGCGGCGGTGCTTCACAGCCTTGACATTATTACCACTCTTTTATTATTGGTGATCAACCGTATGTAAGCCGGCTAGCGCCGTTTACATACGGCGATCATAAAACCGCTTCCACTTTCTTTTTTATAGCTTCGAGATTGAGCGGACTTTCTGCGCTTTCTGCAGATAATAACAATGTGTCCCCAAGTATGAGGCCACTCTTTTCATAATCGATAAGCTTCTTTATGTTCTTGATTGCATATTCGGGATTATCAACAAGGCCAAGATGTTCCCAATAGACTGTCTTGTCTTTCCTTACGCTATACAAAGCAAAGTCAGGGTATACCACTCTTCCGTCATGCAGCATAAAGCTTGATTCATAAGCATAGGGAATCTTGAGATTATAGAAGTAATCAGCAAGTATCTTCTCTGATTTTGATCTGACCATTTCGCCTTTGTTCGTCTTATACAAAGGTGCAGCGCTGATTGTGTTCTTCTGCCCCTGATGTTCATCCAGCCATTTATTCACTCTCATCTCCTGTGTTGGCTTAACCGGCGTCACCAACTCTTTTCTGCCGGCACACATATTTTCGTAAATGCTGTCGATTCTGGCGATGTCATGGTTCTTAAGGAATCTTTCCAGTCTTTTTTCTTGCTTATATAGCTCTTTAATAAGCTTTTCATCATATTCTCGCTGAAGCATGAGTCTTACTTGCTCTTTGTTTTGTGAGGAGATGTACTCTTCCTTATTCGACCCAAGGTTTCTTAAGTAATATTGTTTTACGCCACGACACGATGTAACGCGAATACTACCCTTGGGAAGCTTATTGTATTCTTGCTTTCTCTTCTCAACTCTTTTTATCAAATCTCGTAAATCATTCAATTGAGCTGACAACTCTTTCATATAATCTATCATTATTATTCTCCTTAATTCTGTAGTATAACCGGCATACGCACCGCCGCAGCGAAAGTTTTCTTCTGCAAGCGGTACGAACGCTTTGTTTTGCACCGCTGCTGCGCTTGTTTTTCTCTGTAGGCGGTGCGAGCACTTGTTTTTGCACCGCTGCTACACATGTTTTTCTCTGCAAGCGGTACGGACGCTTTGTTTTGCACCGCTGCTGCGCTTGTTTTTCTCTGTAGGCAGTGCGAGCGCTTGTTTTTGCACCGCCCATGCGCAACTTACCCGCCACAAGCGGTGTGGGCGCATAATAATCCCCATTCAATCAATAAATCCATTACAAAAATAATCAAAACAGCGAAATAGTCGGCGAATTGCCAACAGATAAATAGAATTCACATAGCCGCAGAAGGGCTTTGTGATATGAATAGTCATGATTTTAACCATGCCTAATTCATGATATAAAAAAAATCAGCTCAACTGAGCTGATTTTCGTGCGGAAGATGGGACTTGAACCCACACGACATAAACAGTCACAAGATCCTTAGTCTTGCTCGTCTGCCAATTCCGACACTTCCGCAAACCGTCGTCATCTCTCTCGTGGCGACTTGTTTATAATAGCAAAGTCTATGCCTTTCGTCAACAACAATTTTCAATTTTTTTCAAAAAAAATAAAGGCCTGCGGAATCGTCATTCCACAGGCCTTTATTCGGTAATAATATTTCAAAAAGGAAGATTATAGCGGTCTACTTTTTTGGATTACTCCTTAACACCACCGAGTGTAAGTCCGCTTACGAAGTACTGCTGTAAGAAAGGATAAATACATACGATAGGAAGCATTGTAACGATAGTTGCTGCCGCACGCATTGAAACGGGTGTGATGGAGCTTGTTGAGTTCTTCATTGACTGAGCTGATGTACTCTGGCTGGTAACCGAAGCAAGGAGTTTCATAAGCTCGTACTGAAGAGTTGTAAGTTTGCTGCTCATTCTGTTGTAGAGCATAACGTCGAACCAAGAGTTCCACTGATATACTGCTACGAAAAGAGCTATTGTAGCGTAAACAGGCTTACAAAGAGGTGAAATGATCTTAAGGAAGATCGTTGTATAGCCTGCGCCGTCAAGCTGTGCCGACTCTTCGAAACTGTCGGGGATACCGTTCATATATGTTCTGATAACGAGCATATTGAAAGCGGATACCATTCCGGGGATAACGTATACCCAGAATGTATTGGTAAGGTGAAGTCCCTTGTACAAAAGGAAAATCGGGATCATACCACCGTTAACGTACATTGTGATAACCCAGAACAGTGAAAGGTGTTTAGCAAAAAGGAAGTTCTTACGGCTTACGATAAATGCAAGGATAGCACAAGTAATAAGTGAAAGAAGTGTACCTATTACTGTTCTTGCTACTGAAATGTAAGCACCTACAAGAAGGTCATCCTTCTTCAAAACAGTTACGTAACTCTTGATACTGAACTTTCTGGGAATGAGGTAGATTCCACCTCTTAACGCATCAAGACCGTCGTTAAATGAAATTGCAAGTGTATTCAAAACGGGATAAAGCGTTACGATAACGAATACCGCCATGAATATCGTATTAAATGTGTAAAAAGCAATATCCGCAGTGGATAGCTTCATTTTCTTTCTTGTAGTTATTTCTGATTTACTCATTGCGGACCTCCCTTAGAACAATCTTTCTTCGCCATGACGCTTAGCGACTTCATTACAGATCAATATCAAAACGATACTAACTGCGCTCTTAAAGATACCCGCAGCCGTTCCAAGTGAATAGTCCATCTGGCTGATACCCCATTTAAGAACGTAGATATCAATTGTCTGGGATACTCGCTGTACAAGTCCGTTACCAAGGAGGTACTGAATCTCAAATCCGGCGTTAAGTACGTTACCAACATTCATGATAAGAAGAATAATGATGGTTGACTTGATTCCGGGAATTGTAACGTATTTGATCTTCTGCCATCTTCCGGCACCGTCAATTGCTGCCGCCTCATACAAAGAGGGATCGATAGCTGTGATTGCTGCCAAATATATAATTGCATTCCAACCGGTTTCCTTCCAAACATTGGCAAAGGCAACTATCGGCCAGAAATATTCTTCGTGGGCAAAAAAGTTAATGGCCTGAGGAACAATATGGAATTTAAGTAAAAGCTCATTAACTATACCTGATCCCGAAAGAGCATCATGAAGGATACCCGTAACGATGATCCATGATAAAAAGTGAGGAAGATATGAAATAGTCTGAACAACCTTCTTTTTCTTAACTCCTACAATCTCGTTCAAAAGAATGGCAAAAAGGATTGCCATGATAGTTGTTGCTATAAGATTGATAACACCCATAGCAAGTGTGTTTCTGATTACTCCGAGATAAGTTGCATCGGAAAAAAGTGACTTGAACTTCGCAAGTCCGATCCATTTGGAATGTAAAATTCCGTCCTTGGGCTTATACTGCTGGAAGCCCATAAGCCATCCTACAAGCGGTGCATAGTAAAACAGAAGTCCGTATGCGACAAAGAAAATTGACCATACGATAAGAACCCACTGTCTTTTTAACTGTTTAACCAGTTCTGCCTTCGGTATGTTGGAAAGCTTTTCTTTTTTCTGCTGAGCCATAAAACTTACTCCTTTAAATATTATTACGCTTAAATTTCAAAAAAATAGCGGGCATTCTTTAGAATACCAAGAAGGCCCGCTATATATTATTTTAATTAGTTCTCGTACTTAGCTGCTTCTGCAACTCTTCTGTCGAGCTCTGTCTGCATCTCTGAAAGGAAATCTTCAGGTTTGCATGCATTGTATGCATCCATATATTCCTTCCATCCTGCCTCAAAGTCGTCAGCCATAACAACCTTAGGAAGATACTGGTGCTTGCAATCTTCCATGCTTCTCCAAGCTGTACCACCGGGTGTAGCTGTTGTCATAGTCTGTGAGAATGTGTACATAGGATACCAAGGTCCGGGAGCAGGTGTTGTTCCGAGCATCTCAACGTATGTCTTAACACCGTATGCATTGAAGCACTCCTTGAGGTCATCAGAAAGTCCATCATAGAACTCTGTTTCCTGCTGCTCAGGCTTCATAGCATTCTTGCCGTCTCTGCTTGTTCCTTCCCACTGAGGGAAATATGCATACTCACACTTGTGAGAAGCCTTGTATGCTGTATCAGCGTCGTTGTCTCTCATTTCCTGAGTCTTGGAATACATTCCGTCTTCGCCAACCTGATAGTCAACATCCTTAACGCCCCAGAATCTGAGATCCATGATCTCCTGGCTAAGAAGGTCATCTACGAACTTAAGAGCGCCTTCAACATCCTTACAGCTTGTTGTAATAGCAAGACCTGAACTTGTATGAACGATTCCGCCTGAATTGTGCCACTGGTTCTTCATTCCCTTATCGATTGTGATCGGAAGAGGAACATACTGGCAACCCTTCTTATCAAGGCCTGCTGCCTTAAGAGCATCACCTGCTGTGTATGCGAAATCCCACCACTGATCGATCATACCAAGTACGCAACCTGTTGAAAGCTTAGCGATGTACTCGTCATATGTCTGTGTGAATGACTCTTTATCAACGATACCCTTCTTGTACTCCTCGTTGAGCTTCTTGAAGTACTTAACAGCTGTTTCTGTTGTATTGTAGTCAACGATCTTCATTGTATTTGTATCAACGATTACAGAACCATCATTCGGATATCCGTCAAGGAACTGAGGTGCGTTCTCAAGACAGAAATATCTCCAGTCCTCACAAAGGATTGTGTAAGGAATGATAGGAGTTCCGTCTTCCATTGTAGGATGCTTCTCATAATAATCTTCGATAAGAGCGAAGTACTCATCCATTGTTTCTACCTTAGGATAGCCTGCTTCTTTAAGAACTCTTGTCTGGATCCAGAAAGCCTCGTCATTGTGTGCGCAGACTCTCTCTTCACCATAGATGTTAGAGAACTGAGGAATCCAATAAATCTTTCCGTCGCTCTGACGAAGTGAATCCCACTCCTGATCTGTAAAGAATTCTTTGATGTTAGGATAATTGCCTGAATCGAGGTAATCATCAAGAGCTACAAGTGCTCCTGCCTCATACATCTGTACGGATCCGTCTCCTGCATCTACGAAATCAGGATACTCACCGCCGGCGATAAGTGTACCAACTGCCTCTTCTGCAGTCTGACCTGTAAGCCAAGTCTCTTTTACCTTAGCTCCTGTCTTCTCGGCAATGATCTGCTGAATCTCATTGTCGTCATTGATCTCAGCGTGAGGAACTGAAAAGAATGCTGTGAACTCTTTTACTTTTCCGTCACCTGCTGATCCGCCATCTTCGGATGCAGTAGCGCCCCCACCGGCATTACCTTTGCTGCATCCAGCAAGCGCTCCACCAACCATGAGCGTTGCAAGCAACATGCTAATCACTCTCTTTTTCATAAAAAAGAATCCTCCTTGTTTTGATATGACCATTGTATTAAAAATCGTCAATCAAAACATGGGAGGAAATATATAAAAAAGTAGGTCAAATTATAGAATCCTGAAAAAGTACAGTTTATAAATTTTTCGGGGTTATGATTCCTGTTTTCTGTACTTGGCGGGAGTGCAGCCCTTAGCCTCAATGAACTTGTTTACAAAGTAGTCAACGTCCTTGTAGCCTACCTTTTCGGCTATTATATATATCTTTTCATCGGTCTTTCTAAGGAGCATCGCAGCCTCATCAAGTCTGTGTCTGTTGAGGTAATCTTTAAATGTGCATCCGTGTCTTTTTCTGAAAAGCTGTCCGAGGTAAGCGCTGTTTACATAGTACTTTTCGCTGAGCTCTTTGAGAGTTATGTTGCTTGCGTAGTTGTTTTTTACTTCTTCTTCAACCTTGGCAAGAACGCCCTTGGACTCCTTCTTGCGAAGCTGCGCAAGATACTCGCCGTACTCACAAGCCATTCTGTAAAGGTGCGTCTTGGAGCCTCTCTTAATGCCCTGCTCATAGGCATTTTCGGAAATAAGTCGCAGGATTTCTTCCTGGTTAACTTCACTGTCCTGCTCAGTCGCGATATGAATAAGCTGGAACAAAAGATAATTGATATTGAGATTCATAGTTTTTCCGGTAATTCCGGTTTTTTTCATCTCGTTGTGGAACTCATCGACCTTCTGTTTGATCTTGACCTGCTCATTGAGCTCAATTGCCGAGATCAGCTCGTCGAGCTTGTTCTTACATAAAAGAATTCCCTTATCGGTGATCTGGTATTCTTCTTCATAGAAATAAATATCTTTTTTCTCTCTGAATCCATGGAGCGAATGAAGCATGCTTACGCTGGTAAAAGACTTTGATATAGCCTCTATGCCGTTTACGGCCCTTCCGACAAGCATAACTATAGGAAGTTCGCTTACTCTTTTTAAATGTTCAAGCATCTCTTTAAGATACTCTTTGTCGTTCTTTTTCTGCTCTTTGGCAAGGAAGTTAAGATACAAAAAACCTATGTCGTAAACGTTCTCATCGCCGAATCCGTCTCTTACAAGAAGGTAAGAATAATCATCAAGATACTCCGATGCAATATCATAGAGCTTGGTAATGTAGTTGTTCTTTTCATCGCCGAAATAATCGCCGTCGTCCTCGCTAAAATCAAGCTCGATTCCGACATAGCGCATCTGTCCGTTATCCGGGAGCTTGTCTGTGAGATATTCGATGTGATCTTCGCTGTGCTTTCCTCTGAAAGCTGCGCGTAAGTTCTGTTCAAAAAAGGCTTTGACAAGCTTATTGTTTCTGCTAGCCTCGATCTCTTTATCCTTATTTTTTTCTATAACTTTTTTAAGCACGCCCTCAAGACTTTCTTTTTCAACAGGCTTAAGAATGTAGGCGTTGCAATGATATCTGAGCGCTTCCTGCGCATAAGAAAACTCGGCATATCCGCTTAAAATAACGTAAAAGACATCGTTTCCGCTCTCACGTACTTTCTTAAGAAGCTCAATTCCGTTCATCCCGGGCATCTTGATGTCCGCGATCACAAGATCAATTTTTTCCTTCTCAAGTACTTCAAGCGCGCTGACGCCATCAAGTGCGGTATAAACTTCGAAGCCTTCCTCTTCCCAATTCAGAAGGACCTTAAGTCCCTGCAAAATAAAAGGCTCATCATCAACAAGTAAAACTTTCAGCATTATTTATACAATTCCTTTCAAACTCTCGATCGGTATTTTGATCGTAACGATCGTTCCGATGCCTTCTTCCGAATCAATGTCGAAAACAGTCCTATTGCCTGTCACCATCTTAAGTCTGAGTGATGCGTTGATAACACCGACTCTTCCCTTTTGCTGGAGCATATCTATACTTGCATTTCTCATTGAATCCAAAAGCTTCGTAGCTTCTTCCTCGGGCATTCCGTTTCCGGTGTCCTCAACTTCTATATTCAGCATATCCTCTTTTTTATATATCCTAAGGAATATCCAGCCGTTCGTGATCTTACTTTCTATTCCGTGAACGCAGGCATTCTCGACAAACGTAACGAGTGTCAGTTTGGGAACATTGTATTCCAAGCACTCTTCGTCTGCTTCTATATTATACGAAAGTCTGTCACCGAATCTGTACTTCTGGAGCTCCAGATAATTCTCTACAAACTCAAGCTCCTGCTTGATAGCAACATTGTCGTGATCCCACTCTGTGTACTGGCGCTGGAGTTTGGCAAGCTTCTCGACCATGTAGGCGGTCTCAGACTCTTTTTTTATAATGCTGTGCATTCTTATACTCTCAAGCGCATTAAAAAGAAAATGCGGATTAATCTGACTGTGAAGCGCATGAAGCTCAGCGTGCTGTCTTGTAAGCACCATCTCCTGCTCTCGTAACTTGTAACTGTAAGCGATCCTGTTGATCCTGAGCATGAGCGCTGCGGGAAGGATTACATTTATAAGTCCCAAAACAATCAGCTGCCATCCCCAATTCTTGAGCCAGCCCGCTCTGTTCAGCCCATTGTTTATGACATGAATCTTGAGCTGCTGATTATATATCTGCATATCCGCAGTATATCCGATGTTGGTAAGCTCCGTCACTCTCCTGAACGGCTGCGCTACATTCGAATCTTTTTTATTGGAAAAAAGAATTCTGTCATTGTCGCAGACATATGCGGCCATGTCATAGTTCATGTTCGAAAGAAGCGTATTGCACTTGGTGTAATCAAGGCTGATCAAAAGAATACTGTTGGAATTGTGATCAAAATAGTCCAGCTTTTTTATAAAGTAAACTCTTCTGGCACTCTCCGTTGTTCCTGCGCTGTTCCTTCCGTAGAAAAAGTAAAGGCCCATATCCAAGCCGGTATTTTGAGTATATATATACCACGGTTGCCTCTTACATCTATCGATCCTCTGGAACTGAGATCCGTTAACAATCGTATCGTTGTCCGTGTAGATTACGTATTCAACGTTACTCTGTCCTGCGACAACATTAATAAGAGTATCGTCAAAAAAATCTCTGTACGCATCGTAGTACTCAAGAGGCGACGAATACTCTCTGTTCATGTAGTTGTATATGTACCTACTGGTATAGATGCTTCTTGCAAGTCTGGCAGCTGTCTCAACCTCTTCCTGACATGTATATTTGACAGCGTCGGCTACACTTTCCATTTCATGCATGGTCTTGGTGTTTTCGGTACGCAAAATACCGCCGAGCACGACCGCATCCATTATTACCAGTGGAATTATTGCAAAAAACATGTATAGTATAATTAGTTTCTTTTTCATAGAGACTATTTTATCACATGAAATTTACAGCGTATATTCAAGGAGGTGAATGATTTGGAAAAAAGATTCAGAGACTACATAAGACACTTTGAAAAGCTTGATTTTGACGTTCTATCCGAGGAAGAAGTTGACCAGGAAAAAGAAGAAATCGGCCTTCATGTAGATATACTCCAGCATGAGATGCTCAGAAAGATCATTGTGACCATGGGAATCTTTGTATGTGCATGCGTTATTTTCGCAGCGGGAATCATCGCAAATGTGCTTTTCGTCGACATAATCGGAATCGCTATTTTTATCGGTGGAATCGTTATGGCGTTCAGCTACAAAGAAAGCAAGGATGTTATGGGTAAACTGTGCGTCTTTGTTGATAAGTTGACAATGCTGTAAACAGCATTGTATTCGGGACGATAACGGAATTTGCTTCGCAAGATCGTCCCTCACCCTTGAATCACTTTCTCACGACATGCGCAGCGTAGTGCGCATGTCTGATCAGACGCTTTCAAACCTCTTGACAGCGCCCGAAAAAGTGGGTATCATTAACTACGTTGCTTGCAGGAGTGGCGGAATGGCAGACGCGCATGGTTCAGGTCCATGTGTTGGCAACAACATGAGGGTTCAAGTCCCTTCTCCTGCACTGGAGCTTTCCGGTGCAATGGTGAAGTTCATAAGCCCTTTCAGGGCGCATATATGCGGAAGTGTCGGAATTGGCAGACGAGCAAGACTAAGGATCTTGTGACTGTTTATGTCGTGTGGGTTCAAGTCCCATCTTCCGCACTAAACAAAAGGAATCGGTTCATTGAACCGGTTCCTTTTTAGTGTGGAAGATGGGACTTTGGCATTGTTTTTTGTTAACACTTTGTTTCGGCGATTTGCATTTACATACGCTTATTTAGTATAATGGTGTGGGGATTATATATTATCGGAAGGAGAATTGATTAACGCTTAAGTAATAAATGGAGGGAAAGAGATGTTTAATTACTATAAGTACAAGAGGTATGCAAAATACCTCGTTCAGTACCTTGGGGAAAGAATAAGAGGTATTGATTTTACCATGCGTGACTTATCACTCATAGAGGAAACGGGAGGCGTACTTCACGGTTATTCCAAGACGGATGATAAGCATGCGGAAGAGATTTTGGATTGTTTGGACGTTGATTGCAGCAAGAAATTGCTCGATATCGGATGCGGAAAAGGCGCATTTCTAAGAGATGCAAGTTACTTCCCGTTTGGAGAGATCGCAGGACTTGAGTATTCATCGGATCTTGCCAAGATTGCCGAGAAGAACATGAAAAAGCTCAATCTTCAACGAAGAGTCAAAGTCATCAGGGGCGATGCCTGCAGATACAGCGGATACGAGAATTTCAACGTATTTTACTTCTTTAACCCTTTCAACAAAGAGGTAATGAACAGGGTTCTCAGAAGGATACTGTACAGAAGGTCCGATCCTTTCTGGATCATTCTTCACAACCCGGTATGCGCCGACGAAGTCCTTGAACACGGACTCGTAGAAAAAGAAAGACTTTTTGATGATGTAAAACAGTATGAGACTGTTATTTATAAATGGGAACATGCGTAATATACAAGCGGCAGGCTGAACAAATCACAGCCTGCCGCTTTTTTAATAAAGAATTTCAAGCACTTTTTGATTAAACTCATCATTCCCGGCTATCGCCGCTCCGACGTCGATGCATTCCTGATCAAGGGCACATTCACCGCAGATATCGATTCCGATAAGCTTTCTTTCGGGATCTGAAGCCAGCTCACGGATACATCCAAGTAGATCATAAGCGTTCATTTCACCCTGATCCCAGTTGGTTATGAGTTCTTCTCTTTTTACTACATCTTTATCTACAGAGAGATAAACAGGATACTCGGTCTTTGGAAGTCCTGTTTTTATATCATCGAGAGTATAAAAAGAAACTCTGGCTCTATCTTCCTTAGGAAGTTCTGAAATAAGCTTCTCATCGGCGCCTATAATATGTACGTCTCTCACATTGGGATTATCCTGCAAGACCTTAAGCACCCATCCTCCGCAAGATAAGATATCGCCGAACTTAGGCGGCTGCATATCGGGGTGATGGTCAAAGACAACCAGAGAAAAAAGCTCTTTTACCATAGATAAAAGAATGTAAGACATATAGTGATAGTTACCGGAATCTATGAAATGTATGCCATGCAAGAAATCTCGAAGTGCCGCGGAATCAGTCTCTTTTTCCACGTTCAATCCTTCATTATTGGCGCAGCAATTCACAGCAATCCTCTCTTTTATCTCAGCAACTGCAATATCGTCGCACATACAATTGGTACCGGGGATATCCTTCATATCAAGAAGGAGCGCCTCTTTGCCGCCGCCACAAAAACAAGAGCTTTTATCGCCTTGATAAAAGCTCTCTTCTTCATAAACACTTGAAAAATTAAATACAGTAATCTTGCCGTTCATCATGTCATTATCTTGTTAGGTCTGCCAAGTGCACGATCGCATCACTATCTATGATCTTCTCGCCCTGTTCCTCAATAAACATTGCTTCGGGAGCATTTACAAGAAGGATCTCGGAGTACTCAACTCCCGCTCTTCTCATGTCATAGATAATCTCTTCCCTGGCGGACATAAGTCCTGCCATAAGGTAATACATTCCACCGTACTTGTACAGAACAGAGTCAACAATCGGAAGTTTCTGAACAACCTTGGAGAATCTCTCTGCATCCTCAAGATTGTCAAATTCCATCATATATTTAGCATATTCGGAAAGAGGCTGATAGCTTGCCTCAGGCTCCGTATTCTCTTCAAGAGCATTCTCCTGATCACGACCGTATATCTTGCTGATCGTATCCGAAACCTTGGTAATTACCTCATTAAAAGCAACACCCTTATCTCTGCCCGTCTTAGCCAAAATATCCTCAATCTTCTCTTTGGTCAGAGTATTAAGAACCGTAAGTGCCGCTCCGCGAATCCTCTCGGAAGCTTTCTTAATATCCTCGTTGGTCATCTTAACGGCGAAAATGCGCACACTTCCGTCCATCATGATATTCTTGCTCATCATCATAACTTCCGTCTCGGGATTGTAGTCGAGCTGCTGTCCGACCTCTTTTCCAAGCTGAGCAAAGAAAGATGTTGTGTTCTCCGCACCATTGATAACCGCCTCAGGTGTAAGACCTATCTCATGAAGTTCTGATGCGGCAATACTGCATTCAACTGTTGTGTCATTCATTTTTACTATAATCACTACGCATCATCTCCTTTCATGATTCTTTCTGTACTGTAATTATAGTTTAAAACATTAGCACTGTCCACATAAGAGTGCTAACTATTCTATAAAAAAACAATAAAGGATTTTATATATAAATATATCGGCTTTTAAGAGACCTCCGATAACTCAGATAATCCCGAAAAAGCCGATTTAATAAGTTCTTTATTTTTTCCTTATATGTTTACTCTTTTCAGCCGCATCAAGCACATCGGGAACAGTTCCCGTCTCCGATGTCTTTCCCGTCGATTCGCAGCGCACCGTAACACGGTTCGCACCGCCTATCGTACATGTAAAAAGAGTCAGATCCCATTCTCCCGCTTCCATCTCTTCAATATCATAAGATCCAAGCGTTTCAAGATTGGTAACTTCAAAATAAAAGCTCTTTCCGTTCATATCGGTCACTATTATCTCATCACCCGTCGCAAGGTTTTTAAGATTGCCGAAATGCTCAACATAGTTATGCCCCGCAATTATAAGATTATTCTCATAAACAGAGCCCTTATATCTGCACACTGATACTTTGGCATTTTCATTTGCCCATTCACTCTGGATCGGAAGCAAAAGCCCAAGGCTCGGTACCTCAACCGTTCCGATAAAGCTCCTGCCGTCCACATCAACAACAGGCATATCGCCCGATTCATCATTATCAACAACCATTCCGGGCATCTGCTCAACAACTCCCTCAAGAAATTCATCCGAAGCATCTCCCGCCTCGGCACTCTCATTAAAGTTGTGCCTTACCAAAAAAGCTGCCGCACATATAAAGATTACTCCTATAACTATGTAAATGTATCCGGAATATTTCTTCATAAATTTTTCCTCTGTATATTTTAGTATACCCCATGAGCCTTGATACTCATGGGGTAAAAAATCAAGCTTTTTTATGATTTTTCCTTATTCCTTTGACTATGAAAAAGATACCCACGATCAAAAGAATCGGAAGCGGCCACCAGAGCTGTCCTGTCTGAGGAAGTCTCCTTGCACCCAAAACCGCGGGGAGTTCTCTTATCGCTCCGAGAACGTCAGGGAACTGCGGTGGTCCGGGAGGAGTATTCGGAGGTCCTCCGGGAGGAGTTCCGGGTGGTCCCGGTGGTGGCGGAGTCGTATTGGTATACGTATTGGTCATGGTATAAACAACCATAAGTCCGTCATCATCTTCATTCTTGTTTACAGAAACCGTATAAGGGTTGTTACCCTCTATAGTTTCTTCAAAATCCCAAATATATCCGGGCTTATCCTTCCATGAATAAGACCAACCGTTACCACTGTTCAGAGTTACTCTCTTATATTCTTCGCCGTTTCTTTTTATAAGTACCGAAATGGATGTAGGTCTTACATTCTCATTACCGGAATCATTCCATCTCTTGTGAAGTTCAAACTCCACTTCTCGATTTATATCAAATTTTTCACATTTAGCTGTAGCTTCCGCAATATACTGAGCGCCATCATAAATCCATTCATCATCATCCCCAAGCTGCGGAACAGTTATCAAAAACGATGAAAAGACATATCTACAATCATCCTTAATAACATCCTCGGTCTCTATCAAATACAAGCCCAACTGGACGCCTGCAAACACAGCCTTTCCGTTCTGTGAAACCGCAGTGTATGAAGGCTGATGATTTAAAACAGCCGTCGGTCTTACATCATCAAGAACCTGTTTCCACTGTCCCTGGTCCTTAATGGAATTGATAGAAATAGATGTTAATCCTGCATAATCAGGATCCAATGTAAACTCACCGATCTCTGTTACGCTTCCTATCTTGTAAATATGAGATTGTACGCCGTCAAATAGCATGTCGTCGCCGAATTTGTAAGTTACGGAAAGCGAACCTTTTTTGGTAAGGTCCACAGCATTTCTGGCGTACGACTTAACGGAAAACAACCCCAATGAAGCCGTAAGCACCATAACCGCGATCAATATTCGGCTAAAGATACTCTTTACCTTATTCATATAAACAATCCCTCTGAGAGCATTTATCAAACTTTTGCTCCCTTTGCCTTCTTAGGCCTTCTTGTCCTAATTAAAAAGACTATAAATGCAACTAACAATATCGGTGCACCTATAAACGGTGCAACAACCATATTACTGTATCTGGTAGCGTCCGCAGGTACTATAAGCCTGCTCTCTTCGTTATAATCAACACGTCTTGCCCTTACAAGCAGCCTATGAGTATTGATACCATAAGGTGTGCAAGTTACAAGCGTGACGTATTCCTCTCCATCGACAATTGCCAGGTCATTGGTCTCCTCTGGGAGAACAATGTTGATCTTATCAACCTGATATGCGAAAGTCTGATCCAATATGTGTAAAAGAAATGTATCACCAACGATCATCTGATCGAGGTCTGAAAAAAGCTTCGAGGACGGAAGCCCTCTGTGTCCCGAAAGTACAGCATGTGTACTCTTGGTTCCCGTCGGAAAAGATGTTCCTTCCAAGTGTCCTATTCCGACCTGCAATACTGATTCTTCCGTACTGTGATATATAGGAAGATTAACCCCAATATTCTCAATCTCTATATATCCCATGATTCCTGTTCCGGTGACATCCATGATACTGTTGTATCTATCTAACTCATCACCTTCTAGGGTGAAATTCAGAGGTTTCTTGGCAAGCTCTTCATTATAATCGTAAGCCTCTTGCCACATCTTCGTATAATCCTCCTGAGGGATGTTATGAATTATCTCCTCATAGTTGGATATCGCACGGCTCTGGTTTCTTGAATTGATATAGTTACTGACAGAAGGATATAGGAAAATAACAATCCCTACAAGAAAGATCAGTCCGAATATTAAGTTTGGTAAAATTCTCTTAAGCCCTTTCTTCATCTGTCAGTTCTAACTTCTTCACCTTAATGTATTTTCGAATCTTATATATTCTTCGGGGGAGCCCCTTCCCCCGAAGAATACTGTATTAAACAAGATTCAAATTATATAATAATTTTTTTCATACCGATTATAACAATTACTCAGCGTCAGCCTTTCTGCGAACGATGAAATATGCAATGCCTGCAACAATGAGGATACCGCCAACAATGTAGAAGATTGTTGTTCCGATTCCACCTGTTGAAGGAAGTGTAAGTCCGGTTCCATCCTCTACCTTCTCAACCTGAATTGCTTCACTGGTAGAATTCTTGGATACTACAACCTCCTGAGCATGCTTATATGTTTTACTACCTACAGCAACTTCACTCTCAAGAAGATTGTATCCTACAGGAGCCTGTGTCTCTACGAGAACATACTTCTCAGGTGCAAGACCTTCGATAACAATGTTATCTGCTTCAACAGTTACTATCTCTGTTGTTGTTCCGTCAGGATCAACTCTGTACTTTGTATCAGAAACCTTTGTAAGCTTAACCTGTGAATTATCAAGCTCTCTGTAAATCTCAAACTTAGCATCTTTAAGGAGCTTATCAGCGCCTACTGCAGTCTTTCTGATAGCTATAGGATATGTCTTATGTCTGGTCTCCTTAGGCACGCCCTTTCCTTCACGGCCATACAATATCTGAGCTTTGTTGATCTCCTGGCTGGGAGAAACAACTGCTTCCTCATTGATAACTGCTGTATAAACTATTTTAACCGTTGTATCCTGTTGGGGCTCACCGTCAAAAGTAACCTCAAAGCCCTTTTTGCCATCTTCAGTATAAGTATTGTCGATAGATGTTGTAATTCCGTCATCAGAAGGCTCAAATGTGATATTTGCATCTGTAACAGGATTCAATGTAAGTCCTTTTGTTACACAGTCATGGATCACATATCCAAGTCCGCCCTTCTTAAGCACTGCTTCTACAGTAAATTCAACAGTATCACCGATCTGATGATCAGCATCTGTGAGGTCCTCATAGATAAGTGCCTCATTTGTCGCACCGGTAATTGTCTTATCAAGTCCGGGAACCTCATTTTTCTCTTTAAGTTCAGCATTCGGAGTTGTTGTATTTACAGCGATAACACTACCAAGTGATGAATTAAGAACATAATATCCATACTCAGTATTTTCAAATGTTGCATCTCCGTCCTTGGTTGCTATAGTTGTATATGCGGGTCCTATACCGTTTGCTTCTGCATATGCAAGTGCTGCCTTACCAAAAACCTTAGCATCTGCTTCCGATGTAAGTCCTGATGTATCAATAATACCATTGTCACCAACAGTGAACAGACTGCTCATTGACACGCCTTCATATGCATAACTCTGGAATCCGCTAAACTCCGAAGCAAGTTTGTATACACCACCTGCGTCAGGACTTGCTTCATCTGCAGGAAAATAATCAAATACGCGATATGCCTTATATTCCTGATTTTCTACTGCTCCGGTGATCGTAATAGATCCGGAAGCTGCATAAGCCGCTACCCCCATTCCAAGTACCATAATCGATACAAGGAGGCCCATTATGAGTTTTCTTAGTGTTTTCATATTCCTCTCCTTCTTTTGAACCTTGTAAATATGTAATGTTGATAGTGTATCCGGTGCAAATGAGCACCTGTTTTAAAGCTTCCCTGCTTTAAATCCTTACTTTTGAAGATGAATCTTACTCTTCATCCTCCTTCTTGCGTCTCTTTCCGAGGAGGCACGCACCTGCTCCCACAAGAGACATTACTGTTGCTCCCGCTCCCGCAACTACATACGGAAGATCTCCAATTCCTCCAGATTTAGGAAGAACATTGCCGCTTCTTTCGTTGGATACTTCAAGCATTGTATTGATACCTTCTGCATAGACATTTTCCCAGTTGGTATCCATAGCAGTCTGCTGATCCTTGAAGAATGCGTAGTATGTAATCTTAGGTGCATTTCTGTATTCGTTCTGACCTGTGGAATCACACTCTACGATGTGATACTTCACTCTGTCAGGTACGGCTACTTCTGCGGTCCATTCATTTCCGGGACTAAGTGCTATAGGTCCCTTAAAGAACTCAAGTGAACCGTCATCATATGACTTGTACAGGTTTACAAATACCGTTCCGAATTCCGTTGTTTCTGCCGGAGGTATAGGATTTCCATCAAGTGTCCATACCTTTTTGAGCTTAATGTAAGGTGTATTTGTAAGTGTGATCGTTGTGCTTCCGTCAGCTCCGATATCCGTTCTGTTCTCGCTATTCTTATAGCCGTTAACGATTCCTACGGAATCTTCGCTTGCGGATGTTTCGTTGATCACATTTCCTGACGCATCATATACGACATATTTAAGAGGATTGAGCTGTACAAGCTCGCTTCCGTTGTCGTAATACTCATCGGCTGCATATTCATATGCATTTCCGTTTTCATCAAAGGCTTCGAGATCTTCGAAGTTGTATGCCTTGGAAGTTGCCATTCCGCCACTCATGTAGTAGTCGGAAGCAGGTATCACAAATCTCTCAACTTCTTCGAAGACACCGCCTGAAACTCTTCTCTTAAGTACTACAGTGATATCCCAGATATCGTCTGTACTGTTCTGATTCCAGTTCTTGATTACTGAAATCTTGGTAGGTGTCTTGTTATAGAAACCTGCGTTTACAGGATCTATATAATTGGCATCGGTGCAATAATCAACAACGCTTGCGTTATTTGCAATGATAGTATCAATAGCATCCTGATCGGCAATCCTGTAATATGTACGAACCACATTGGTCTGATCGACATAGTAGTCGACTTTGACTGCCATTATCGCCTTATCGATAGTTGTCTGAACACGGTTGCCATTATCGGCATTGCCTTCCACAAACATGAAGTAGTAGGTCTTTCCAACTTCCATATTCCAAGCATTGGCTCTTGTATCTACCGTATACTTGATACTGCTGCCTACGTTTGTGATATAGTTAGGCACCTTACCCGCGCCTGTACCGAATATTCTTCTGTCTGTACCGATAACATTTCTGTTCTCATCGACCATTCTGATCCAGAAATTGAACTTAAGAGTGTTATCGCTAAGAAGACTTCCGTTCAGGTACTTGAACATCTCGATATCAAAAGGCTTACGTGACTTGTTGTAGAATCCTACAAGTTCTCTGATTCTGTGAGCGTCATTGTAGTAGCCCTTACTGAAGCTCGATAATATGCTCTGAACTTCCTGTTCATTTATTCTGTAATAACATATCTCATTTATAGCTTGTCCGTCCTTGCCGGGATAATACTTAACCTTAGCAAGAAGTCCGCTCTTATCCTTAAGATAATCGCCTGTTGTATCATTCTCGGTCATCATGAAGTAATAGGTATTCTCACCGCCATACTCCATGCCGTAATCCGCAGGATTATTAAAGCTGTATTTGATCTGCCACTCGTTATTGGTTATGTTATTGTCGATAACCTTCCATGAGCCCTGCTTCTCATCAAACATGCGAAGAGTAAATTTAAACTTACCGCTCTCTGTAGGTCCTGCATAATACTGATCTACGTATTTTTCAAACTCAAGATCAAAAGGAACAACCGTATCGTCTACGTTACAAACTGTGGTTGAAGCAGAATCTTTAAGATATTTTCTTAAAACAATCTTATGAATCTCACAATCTTTTACAACCTTTTGGGCAATAACGGTACCACTGTATGAACTTGACAGCATAACATTTGCAGCCGGTGCAACTAGTGCTCCGGACATACAATCCACATGGAGCGTTCCTGTATACGGTTCAAACTCACCGTTACCGCCTTTCCTCTGCACAGGATTTATAATAATTCTGTTGGCAAGATCACTCCAATCGCCGGTTCCTTTTCCCTCAATAGTAATTTTGTTTATTAAATAATCACTTCTTCCTGTCAGATCAATATTGAGAAGAAGGAATTTTCCGCCGATATCAATTCCTCTACCGTTTACCGCAGCATTATCCTGATTACTCTTCATATAACGTTTAGTCAGATCGTTTACAAGAGAAGGATCGCCGTTATTCTGGCTATTTTCAGCTCCCGGTACCAAATTGATAACTTCAATTCCATTACGTTTACAAGCTTCTTTATTGGCGTAGGCCAGTTCATTAGAAGCAGCTGCCGCAATATCAAGCATTGTCTGAACACTTATCGGGAACGGTTCATTATATTTTTCTTTATGGTATTCTTTTCCATTATGTCCCGGCGCACTAGCATATGCATGATCATAAGTCACGCTCTCATAGGTATTATCACCCGTCTTATAATAAATAGTTGCGCCGTCAACCTTCTGAAGCACCTGTTCACCGGTATATTCACCCATGTCCTCAACATAGCTGTCTGTAAATAAGCTGATGCTGTCATGAATTCCCTTTATACCGTTTTGCTCATATTGAACAGTATATTTTCCATTCTTTCCTCCGTTAGGTATAGGTCGATCATTGGCATCAAGTTCAAATACATAGAACTTGGAATAAACTCTATTGCTTTGAAGCTCCGCAAAATCAAACGTAAATGATCCCACTCCTGTTGCATCTGTAGTAATGTAGAATCTATGACAAGGAATCTCAACCTTTCCTTCCGGATCTGAGAAAAGAGCAAACTTAAATGTTCCCCTCTTATTAGGTCCCTTTACAACCTTCTTAATTGTAATATTGTAATTATTGACATATTGGTAAACCAGCTCAGAATTTCCTATAGTATAATCCTGAATTTTTGAAATCTTACCAACTGCAATATTGGCTTCACTATGCTGGCCTTGTCCGTAATGCTCTCCGCCGCCTTCATATTCCTTTGCAACCGCACCGAAATATGTTGCATCGCCAAGAAGTCCAACAGCATCTTCAGGTGTAAAGGACAATCCTCCATCCCATGTATATCCATCCTTGGAATATGTTATCGCACTGTATACCGAAAAGGATGATGTCGTAAAGCTGATGACATCGGCATCTTCACCAAGGCTTACTTCGCTCTCGGTAAGGATATCTACATTGATATCGTCTGCGGAAATGCCTGTTGCATCACTTGTTGATGCATAGCCTTCCTTAACCGCATCCTTAATAGGAAGATGAAGAACAGCTACGTCTTCCTCTTTCTCTGTTTCCATTTCGGAAGAAAGCTGGCTGTCATCGAATGAAACAGATACGGAAACCGTTCCTTCCTTAGGCTCATACTCGATTTCATCAAGTACGAATGCTATATCAAAGAGTATTGTGTTACTCTCATCATATTCAATTGCTTCTTCTTTGCCGGCTGCCTCTGCAATTGCCTGTGCATTTGCATTAAGGGCATCCATATATGCATCGTAGTTGTATCCGCTTGTGAACTTATCAAGAGGAGTAACGTTGAGCTCGATTCCCTTAGGGAATTCTTCGGGCTTGGACAAAATAACCGTTACAGTCATTCCGTCTACAGAAACAACAAACTTCTCCTGAGTGTTGACTTCGTCGTATACAAGCTTAAGATCTGTATCCTCGGTGATCTCGATCTCTTCGCCTTCTTCAGTCACTGCTTCATAATATACATACTTAAGAACTTCATCCTCAACCTCTGCAAGTGAAGCTGCACTGTCTTCGTTCTCTTCTTTTTCTACGGATACTTCCTTAGTCTTCTTATTTATAGAAACAATCTCTGTCTCTTCATCACCAAGAAGTGCCTTCTTATATATATAACCGTCAAATTTCTTTGCATCTTCTTTTATGTCAAAAGAATCTTCTATAGAAAGTTCTTTTGCCTCAGAGAACTCTGTTCCCTCGGCATCAACATAATAGACTGTGATAACAACATCCTTAAGCTCTTCGAGTTCCTTTTCATCCAAAGAAACTTCGCTGGAAGCCTCAAGTGATATCTCGCTTGATTCAAGGCTTGATGCATCATCTGCAGCTGCGGTTGTAGCCTCGCTTGAAGCATCAGATGCGGATTCGGAAGAATCTTCGCTTGAAGCTTCATCGCTTACTCCTTCGCCGAGAGTAGCCTTTTTAGCTGCCTCATCATCTTCTTCAGAAGAAGCGGGATCATCATCTCCTGACTCATTTTCTTTATTCATATCATCGGGATTGCTTTCATTAGCGTCGTCGCTGTTGTCATCCCCATTTTCATCGTCACTTTCATCATCGCTTTCATCGTCCGGATTGCCTGACTCTACGTCCCCATTGTCATTGCCTCCGGCCACTTCATCCCCATCATCGCCGTTTTCGTCATCGTCATTATTGTACATTTCTTCGATGAGCCTCTGCTCATCCTCATCACTTGCGGTATCAATAATTCCCATTGACCCAAACGCATCCTCGGTCATGGCCGTAGCCGGCTTATTAAGGCCATACAAAGTTACCGTTCCGGTAAGCATTGCAATGCACAGTGCAAAAGCTAACCATTTCCTGTAGTTGCGATGTCTCTTGATGTAGTTTTCTGCGCGATTTTCAACACTCTTGCGCATATTCTGGTCCTCTTACCTGTAAAAAACGTTTCGCGGTTACATTATGACTGACTAAAGCTGTTATAGACCTCCCGATACATCGAACGGGAAGACTCTGAAGATCACTTTGCCGATGAGCTGTTCTTTTGTAACACAGCCAACGACACTGCTCCTTGAATCTATAGAAGCACTCCTGTGATCACCTAAAACAAAGTATCTGTTTTCAGGTACCTGGTATGGAAATTTAATATCTGTTGGATCAAAACTTTTTTCAGCGTACGGCTCTTCAAGCTGTTCCCCATTTACCGAGACGTTGCCGTCGGCATCGATATTTATCCAATCACCGGGCGATCCTACAACTCTTTTTACCAAAACCTTATTATTATAGTAAAAAGCAATAAGTTCTCCGGGTTCAAACGTTGAACTGTTCTGTGCTACCACGATCTGTCCGGTTTCAAGAGTCGGTGTCATGCTGTCTCCCGTAACCCTAAGTACCGTGATGTAAAAGCTTGATATCAGGACAGCCAGTGCTGCCACGATAACTACCACAAACAATGTTCTTTTGAGTACGTTCTTATATTCTCTTTTACTGTTCTCCCTCTTAAGCTCTTTCTTAAGATCTCCGATCGAGGGTTTTAATACTTTCTCTTCACTCATCTACTTTGTCACTTTTTTTCTTTCTGCCTTGTACGGACGATTTTTTGTTAGTATTCTTGGATTCGCACGCTTTGAGAATCTCCTGCTCTTTCTCAAGCATATGTTTCTTGGCCAGTGCGAGTTCTTTCTTAAATTCCTCGTACTCTGCTTCAGCTCTCTTCTGAAGAGTCTCAACATATAAGTCTGCCGATTTCTGAGCGGCTTCCATAATTCCGCCGAGCTGGATTGAAGCTTCTGCAAGAGACTGTGAATTATCAATCTTAAACATTGCATCGTCAACTTGCTTCTGAAGTTCTTCTTTCTCTCTTGTAAGTCTGGCCTTAAGTCCGTTTATGTCTTTTTCGAACTTAGCCTGCATCTCAGCCTTCTGCTCGTTGAACTTGGTTCTCATCTGATGCTTCTCTTCATCAAAGCCCTTGAGCATTGCGGCTCTTTCTTCAGCCATTTCCTTGAGCAATTGTTGCTTCTCTTTTTCGAGCTCTTCCTTAAGTTCTTCTTCGTGTTTCTTAGCTTCCTCGGCCTCCTCCGAAAATGTGATCATCATCTCCAGAAGTTCCGATCTGCTAAGTTTTTTTAGATTTACCTCAGCCATAGTCCGTCCTTGTCAGTAGTAATAAAAAAAGTACATGCAGTTGGCCTTTCGGCTTTGCATGTACCTTAAGTAAATCTTGTTGTCAGCGACATCGCAAAGTTTCTGTGGCCAGTTGCTCTGTGGAATTACTATCCATGTACTTCCGGTTTCCCGGTTGTTCATCCATGAACTTATTTCGTACCGTAATTGTAAAAAATAAGACCGTCTGCTAGTACAGTCCGGTCACCTTCATGGTGCCAACGAACTAGCACCAGCAACTGGCTGTCTTTCACGTATGTGATTAAGACCCTTTAGCTTTGCGTCACCATCTTTCAATGGCTTTGCCCTTTAAACGCTTAGTTTTCCCGTGGAACAATTAGTGTAAAAAAAGTTTATGTGTGTTGTGATTATCAATATAAACCATTGGACACAAAAAAACAACCACTTTTTCACAAAAAGTTCACAGTTTCCATCCACGTATTTCTCAAGTCCAGTAAATATCAGTGATTCAAAGTTTCACTTTTACGAAAAAAATATTTCAGTTTCCGTTATTTTTCATCAACATTACAATTTTAAGCTGTCTAAAAAGGTGAGTCATTATGTAGTTGTGCAGTTATTATACAGCATGCGAATACAAAAAAACACTGGAATAGCACTAAAAAACAGCCATTTCGGAAACTTAGTTTCAAAATGGCTGTCATGATTTTAAATTAATATTTCTAAGTGTTTATCTCTTTAATCCGTGCAAGATCTGAAGCATTTCATCGGATGTTGTGATCACGCGGCTGTTAGCCTGGAAACCTCTCTGTGTTGTGATCATGTCCGTGAACTCTTTTGCCAGGTCGACATTACTTGATTCCAAAACTCCCGCAGTCATGTATCCGCCGTCATAGGTGATATCCATGATCATTGCTTCTCCGGAGTTAAGTGACTGAGCATAGAGGTTATCTCCTATCATCTCAAGTCCCATCGCATTATTGAACTCAGCTACCGCGATCTGTGCGATCTTTACGGTCTGACCGTTTGAATACTTGGCAAATATCGAGCCGTTGTCGGTTACCGAAAGGCCTGTCATAGTGCCGTTTGCATAACCCTGATTAAGTCCCTGCGTATCGCCTCTGTATCCGTAGAACGAAGAAGAATGCTTGCCGTTGATGCTTGCATAGTTCGATGTATTGGAAAAATCAATGTCAATCGGTCCTATCATGGAAGCCTGTCCGCCAAACTCCATATGAACCATTCCGTTAGTCGCACCGTTTGCACTTACAAGTCTTCCGTTGTTCTTGCTGTAAACAAGGTCAACATTTGCATTTGTCGTATTTGTTATAAGATCTCCATTGGAGTTCTGAATTGACTTAAGTGAAAGCTTAAATGTGTTGTCAGCCTCATCTTGTCCGTCTGTAAGACCATACTTAAGAGTATAGATTTCGCCGTCTCTTCCGAAAACTTCGATTCTCAATGTCTTTCCGTCTTCGGTTTCAAGATCCTTATCGAGACTGTCTATATTCCCGCTAAAGTATGAAGCCGATGTAGCTGTTCCGCCGATGGTCTTAGTCGCATCGGATATAAGTCTGAGATTGGTAAGATTAACGTTTCCGCCTCTGGGAATGTTTCCGTCACCCATGATACCGAATACATAGAATCCGTTGTTCTGAGTAACGAGATTTCCGTCCGCATCAATTGTGAAAGCACCGTCTCTTGTGAAATTGCGCATCGCAGGATTTGTGCTCGCATCAGAAGAAACCACGAAGAATGAATCTCCCGTGATCATAAGGTCGAATGCATTTCCTGTTGTCTGCATTGAGCCTGACTTGGAAATGTTCGTATATATGGATGCAACCTTGGTTCCGAGTCCGACCTGTGAAACATTGGTTGTAGCGGTTGTATCGCCCGAACCTGTTCCGTTTTTCACAGTCTGATAAAGAACATCCGCAAAACCGGTTGCCTGTGATTTATAAGCAGTTGTATTGACGTTAGCGATATTGTTACCGATAACATCCATTTCAAGTTGGTGAGTTGTAAGACCGGCCACACCTGACCAAAGCGATCTCATCATAACGTATTTACCTCCGAAGAGAAAAAAAGGAAATAGCTACACTACTTGCTATTTCCTTTATCGGACAATTTATTATTTTTCTTTAGCCCTTTTCGCAAAAAAATTTCAGAATTTTTTTCAGTTATTTTTCATGCTGACTCTGCTTGCTGCGGGAACCGAAGAAGTGATGAACGCATTAGCTCCGATAACCGATCCCTTACCGATAACAGTCTCTCCTCCGAGAATGGAAGCTCCCGAATAGATGGTAACATCGTCTTCGATTGTAGGATGTCTCTTGCTGCCCTTGAGCGCCTGTCCTCCTCTTGTGGAAAGGCCACCGATGGTAACGCCCTGATATATCTTAACGTGCTCTCCGATAATAGACGTCTCACCTATAACAATACCTGTTCCGTGATCTATCATAAGATACTTGCCCATTGTTGCACCGGGATGAATATCGATTCCCGTCTTGGAATGAGCATACTCAGTCATTATTCTCGGAATAAGCGGCACCTTAAGAAGATACAGCTCATGCGCGATCCTGTTTACGGTTGTCGCAAAAAGACCGGGATATGAAAGAATGATCTCCTCTTTACTGTAAGCAGCGGGATCTCCGTCATAGCAAGCCTGCACGTCGGTATCCACATATTCTCTGATCTTGGGAATCTGCTTAAAGAACTCATGTGTAATGCGTCTTGCTCCGCAATCAAGCGTCTCTTCCGAAGTTTCCTCATAATCCTCGCTGTGTCTGAACGCAATGGCGATCTGCTTCTGAAGATTATAGATAACATCCTCAATGACAATTGCGATCCTGTTGCTGTCATTGTAGCTCTTATACACCTTATCCCTGTAATAGCCGGGATAGATGATACGGATAAGCTTGATAACAATATCTTTTACCGCGTCCCTGTCAGGCTGGTTGAATATATCCATCTTGTCGATATCTCTGCCATGCCCGTAATCAGCGAGTATGAGATCGACGATATCTTTTATCTCGTTCTTCAATGAATTTTTCTCATCATTGTACTTGTAATCCATACCACATTCCTCATATTGTTTTGACATCTAACACATATAATACCATAATAACCGTGAATGAAAACAAGTAATAAGGAGAAATTCGCCTGATGGCTTCAACAAAATTTTACTTTGCCCCAATGGAGGGCATTACACAATATACGCTCAGAAACACTCACCGAGCGATGTTCGGCGGTGAAATAGCCAAGTATTACACGCCTTTTTTGTCGGCTCCGAAGACTCATAAATTCAAGAAAAGAGAAAAGAATGACATTCTCCCCGCAAACAACGATGTTTTCCCGGATTATACAGATATTGTCATCCCTCAGATCCTTGCAAACAGCGCAGAGAACTTCCTCTGGGCGGCAAAAGAGATCGCGACTCTCGGATACAAAGAGATAAACTTAAACCTTGGTTGTCCTGTCGCGACCGTAGTAACCAAGCACAAGGGCTCAGGTCTTCTTGCCGATATTTCTTACCTTGATAACATGTTAAAAGAGATCACTTCCGATGAGCTTTTTTCGGGAAAAGAAAATGCTAAAGAGTCAGCTTCTCCCAAATTCTCCGTAAAAACAAGACTCGGCGTAACCGATGAATCAGAAGCCGATAAGCTTATGGAAGTGTTTGCAAAATATCCAATAAGCGAGCTTACGATCCACGCAAGAGTTCAGAAGGATTTCTATCAGGGAACGCCAAAGACGGACGCATTCAAAAGAGCCGTCGAAATATACAGAGAATGCGGCGGATGCGCAGATATCTGCTACAACGGTGACATAAATAACATAGACGACTACAACAGGCTGATCGACGATATGAAGAGCCTTGGCGCGGGAGCCGGCAACAGCGATAATCCGGGCGGCATAAGCTCTGTTATGATGGGACGCGGAATGCTCAGAAACCCTGCGCTCGCAAGAGACCTTGCGGCCGGTTCAACAACACTTACAAAGGATGAACTGAAACAATATCTCGAAAAACTATACCAAGGTTATGAAACTTTCATTCATGAGGACAGAAACGTCATCTTCAAGATGCTCGAGCACTGGGCATTTATAAACAGTCATTTTGAAGACAGCGACAAGTGTTTGAAGGCAATAAGAAAGGCCAGAAGCAAAGGTGAGTATCTGGCCGCAGTTAGAAACATATTTTCAACTTGTAATTTTATTGCGTAATTTTTATACAAACGGGTTAAAGAAGCGATTCCCGTCCATGTAAGTAACGATCATGGTAAGCACAAAGAATCCGACAGAAAAGGCTATAACCGCCTTATCTGCAGCTTTCAAAGGTCTTTGTGAGTACCATGTTCTTTTTTTCTTTTTACCGAAACCTCTAAGCTCCATGGCATTGCTGACAACCTCTATTCTCTCCATAGTCGAGAACAAAAGCGGAAAGATAATGGCCGCGGTGTTCTTGATCCTATCAAGAAGTCTTCCCTTAGAGCTCATCTCTATTCCTCTCGCTTCCTGCGCGTTTTTGATCTTGTGGAACTCATCCTGAATGTCAGGGATATATCTGAGTGTGATCTCCATCGCATACGAGATCGTATATGGCACACCGATTCCGTTCATCGATGAAGCAAGTTCGCTCGGATCGGTCGTCACAAGGAAAATGAATATCGAGGGAATTACGGTAAAGTATTTGATAAATACATTAAACTCATAAAAGAGCTGTTGATACGTCAAAGTATAATTTCCAAAAAGATGAACAATATCGGTTCTGCTGTTATAAATCTTACAGCCCTCATAAGGCGAAAAGAAAAAGATGCAGACAAGATTGATCACCATAAAAAACATAACGGCCACAAAAACGCCGCTTACCTGTTTCCACTTAACATCAGCGATCTTATAGATCGCAGCTCCTATCACGATCATCACCAAAAGCATTCCGGTATCAAAAGTAAGGGCACTTGTAAGGCACCACAAAATAAAAAACAAAAGCTTGGTAAAACCGCTAAGCTTATGGATAGGCGTATCCTTTTTTTCATACGAAATCATCTTACTCATTATTTCCGCCTTCTCTCATCTTCGATAAATCTTGCCGCAAACTCACTTGCGTCATCTATTCCGCACTTAACAGAGAGATCATAAAGTGAAGTTCTCTTAAGATATGCTCTGTCACAAACATCGTTATCGGTCAGGACTTCTGCGGGAGAAGCGTTCATAAGGAGTTTTCCGTCAGTAAGTACAAGCGCCCTGTCGGTATATTCAAGCATCAGATGCATATCGTGCGTGATCATCATGATCGTGATCGGCATCTTCTTTCTGATCTCATGAATAAACTCCATGATCTCCGTATAATGCCTGTAATCCTGACCCGCCGTAGGCTCATCGAGAATAAGAAGCTCGGGTTCCATAACAAGGATCGACGCTATTGACACTCTCTTTTTTTGCCCAAAAGAAAGAGCTGAAACAGGCCAGTTTCTGAAAGGATAAAGCCCGCATATCTTTAGGATCTCGTTAACCTTCTCCTTGATCTCATCCTCAGGTACGCCTCTGGAAGCAAGTCCCAGGCTGACCTCATCAAAGATCATAGGTTTACTTATCATCTGATTGGGGCTCTGCATGACATAACCGATCATTTCGCCGCGCTGCTTGATAGACAGATCCGCTATGTCTTTTCCGCTTAGCTTGATAACTCCGCCATCAGGCTTGTTAAAGCCGCAGATAAGCGAAGCAAGTGTTGATTTGCCCGCGCCGTTTTTTCCTACAAGAGATATCATCTCTCCTTTTTTTATTTCAAAAGAGACATCGTCAATAACCTGTCTCGATTCGTCATAGCTGTATTTAAGATGCGAAACTTCAAGAAGTGTCTCGCTGTTCTTCTCGGAAGCCGGGAACTTCGCCTCATGATACCATTTTTTTACCGCATCCTTATAAGGAGCAATATCCATAGCCTCTATATGCTGAGGGTGGGTATCCGGAGAAAGCTTTGCTCCGGCCGCTTTAAGCGCCGATATGTATAGCGGTTCTCTGATACCGTTCTCTGTCAAAACATCCGAACAAAGCAGCTCGTCGGGATGCATATCTGCTATGATCCTGCCGCCGTCCATCAGTATTACCCTGTCCACCTCCTTGTAAAGGACGTCCTCCAAGCGATGCTCGATGATCACTACCGTCATATCCTCGTTATGCATAATGTCATCGATAAGGGATATTGTTTTCTTTCCCGTAGCAGGGTCCAGATTGGCAAGCGGTTCATCAAAAAGAAGTATCTTAACGTCACATGCCATGACTCCGCCAAGCGACACTCTCTGCTTCTGTCCACCCGAAAGAGCTCCCGGCGTATTACCGAGAAACGGCTTAAGCTCAAGTTTTTCGGACACTTCATCAACCTTTTGGAACATCTCCTCCTGCGGGACATTGTCATTTTCAAGTGCAAACGCAAGATCCTCCGCAACAGTAAGAGCAATGAACTGACCGTCCGTGTCCTGAAGAACCGTTCCGACTATCTGTGACATGCCAAAAACTCCGAGTTTGTTTGGTTCTTCGCCGCAAACTCGGAGTGTTCCGCTCATATCCCCCGCAAATGAACAGGGGATAAGAGCATTAAGGCAATGTGCCAATGTTGACTTACCGGATCCCGACTGACCTGCGATCAGTATCTTTTCACCGGGATAGATTTTTAAATTAATGTTTTTCAGCGTTGGTTCCTGCTGAGCGCGATACTTAAAGGAAACGTCTGAAAATTCTATAATTGGCGCATTTTCAACCAATGAATTATTCCTCCGCCTTTAAATTCGATGATTTACCGGAAATACTTGAATATGCAACCATAAGAAGTGTTCCGAGTATTCCGATGATGAGAATGTTGCCGAAGAAAGCAAACATACCCTGAACAAATACCTTATTTACAGGCTCTTTATAGATCAGGATATCCAAAACAGGTGCTGCGAGAATCCATGCAACCGCATTGGACACTATATTTACAAGAATAAAGAGAATGATGTTCTTACCCTTTGTAAAGCCGCCCTCCTGCACTGCAAACTTCTTGGCAAAGAAGCCGATGGCCGCACCAACGATAGCCTCGGGGAAAACCCAGCTCCACCAAACAGAGCCGTAGAATACCGCATCACCGAGCGCATGTCCGATAAGGCCGATTCCTGCACCTACGAAAGGACCAAACACCGCCGAAAAGAATGCAAGAATAGCCATTCTTACCTGAAGTGCGGTATTGGGTACGATCACAAGCGGGATCTGAGCGTTGGTGAGAACAACAAAAAGAGCTGTTCCGATTCCTAAAGCAACTACTTCCTTAATTCCAAACTTACCCTTCATAACAATTCCTCCATAAAAGTGAATTTTGCAAAAACAATTATAACCAAAATAGTCTTTGAATCAACTATCAGACTCCGTCCTTGTATTTCTCTTCAAAATCTTTAACGGGCATAGGCATATCAAAGTAATATCCCTGGAACAGCTTACAGCCCATCTCTTCAAGGAACGCAAGCTGATCTTTGGTCTCTACGCCTTCCGTAATAACACCCATTCCAAGCTCATGAGCCATGTCTATGGTATAGTTCAGTATTACCCTGGCTCTCTTATGATCCTCCGTCTTTTTAAGAAAGCCCATATCGATCTTGAGAACATCGGCGTTGATATCTTTTAGCATATTAAGTGATGAATAGCCGCTGCCGAAGTCGTCGATCTCAACGAGGAAACCGCTCTTTCTAAGGTCCATGATAAGCTTGGCGCACTTGTTGACATCGGTTGTTACTGCCGTCTCCGTAATCTCAATATTGAGTCTTGCGGGATTGATATCATATTTTTTTACCAGGTCATCAAACTCTTTTTTGATATCAAGGTAATAGATGTCCTTGGGCGATACGTTGACTGAAATAGAGAGTTTCTCCCACTTGGTGCCCTTCCACTCTGCAAGCTGCGCAGCGGCAAGCTCCCAGATATATTTATCAAGCTTGTATATAAGATCCGCTCTTTCAAGAACGCTTATAAACACCTCGGGCTCAATAACTCCGTTCTCCGGGTGAAGCCATCTCGCCAGTGCCTCCGCTCCGAATATCCTGCTGTCGGAATAATGCTGTGGCTGCAGGTATATGCCAAACTGTTTATTGATGATGGCAAAGTCAAAGCTCGACAGGATTTCTTTTTCCAAGAGAGCGTTGATGAGCATGTCATCGTTGTACCAGGCAACTTCGCATACATTGTCTCTCTTGATGGTCTTGCAGGCCATATAGGCTCTGTCGCACATAAAAGACACATCCATACGCCTGTCATATATCTCGTACACACCAAGCTGAACATGAATGGAATACGTCCTGCTTGTAAGCCTTCTGGCGCGTTCTTTGACAGATGCAATGATCTTCTTTTCATCGAAACGATCCTTGGGCATGCACAGCGCGAACTGGTCTCCGTTGATCCTTCCGTACACATCCTCCTCTTTTACCATCTGCGAAAGCATATCCGCGACGTTTATGAGGATGTCGTTGCCTTTATTAAGGCCGAAAAGCTGGTTTATCAGCTTGAAATCTTTGATGTTGGAATAAACTATGATGTAGGCGCGGTCGGGCTCGGCTTCTTCAAGGAGTTTCCTTACCGCGGCGAAAAAGCCCTCTTTGTTATACAGCCTCGTAAGCTCGTCATGAGTAAGTCTGTACTGCTCCCCGAGGTCGTTGTCCATTGACTCGGAAACGTTCCGGATCACATACATGCTTCCGAGGATCTTGCCGTTATCATTAAGAACTTTGTATCTTACGTGATACAGTCTCTCTTTGTTGGAAGTCTTATAAACCTCGCACCATGATGTCGTTCCTTCCTCAACGCCGAGGCTCCTCCTCCACGCATCGAAGGTATCGTAAAGAATTGTAAGATTATCTATAACACGGAACATGGTAAACGCGCGCTTGTTGGCGTAAATACAACGTCCGTTCTCATTCAGAAAAATAATGCCTTTTTCATCCTGCTGAATACCGCACGAAATGAGCTGTACGAGTTCCTCGCAGGAACTGTTTTTATCATAATATGCTGTTGTACCAAATAAGTTTTCAGGTTTCATTTCAGTCATTATAATTATTCTGCTTTTCTATTATGTTTTTAATGTACACAACTATTGTAAGTATACCATTTTGCGCGGGTTTCTAATAGTTTTTTGTTGCTGTTTTTATGGGGAATTTTTTAGATGAGACATGCCGACAGAAACGCGGCATTCGCCGTATCCGGCATAAAAATGAGACATGCCGACAGACTCGCAGCATAGCTGCTCGTTGTCGCGGCATTCGCCGTATGTGCAAAACAAAATGGACAACTGCTCTTGAGCAAGCTCAAGCAGTTGTCCATTTTATTTTACACGCATGTCTCATTTTGACGCGCAAGTCGGAGTGACGTGATTCGAACACGCGGCCCCTACCTCCCTAAGATAGTGCTCTACCAACTGAGCCACACCCCGACGACGTTCTCCATTATATATCGTGCCAAATAGAAAAGCAATAACTTTTTCGAGAATTTTTTCTTTTTTTTGCAAAAATCGCTATAACGTGCATGGTTATGCCGTTTTAGCGCACTCAGTCAGCTCTTTTTTCACGGATTTATCTCTGTTCTTTGAGCTTTTGTCTTCTGGCGCCGGTAACATAGTGCCAGAGCACCAGGAGTATTATGACGATACCTCCGAAGACAAACTGTGGTTTTACTCCGAATGTAGCGGTCTCAGTGACCGGGACGTCGGGATATGTATCCCTATATAGGAGCATACTCGTACCCACCGTATCTGTATTTACCGAGAGCGTGTCGGCCTCGGTATCATAGTCCTCATACAGCGTACATGCACCGAGCGAATCCGTCATAAGATAGTATTCTCTGTTTTCCCTGATAAGATAGAGCGGGATCTCAATCTGGAGCTCAACATTTCCCGCAAGATTATCGATGGTAAGCTCCTCTCCCGCATCGACTCTTTTTACAGCGTTTGCCTCCAGGGCAATTCCTTCACTAAGCTCACCGAAGTTTTTCGAAGCCCTTGAAACAGCGGATGAAAGCGTATCGTATTCGGCTATTTCCTTAGGCTCATCTGACATAACAAAAGAAAAGGTGAGATTTGCATGTTCACCCTCAAGGATCTCTTCGAGCTCTTTTTTTGTAAAACAGGATTCGAGCAACTGCTCATAGTCTCCAAATCTGATGGTCGGAGCCGGAATATCGCTCCTACTCTCAGAAATAAGCTCTACGCTCACGATGCCGTCTCCATAGGTAATCTGTGTCGTATCGCGCATATTACCTCCGTGTGGAAAAGAATCGCCAACGCTGTCAAAAGTATCTGTATCAAAAGTATTATTAGGTGTATTTATATTTTACTATATAGACAATTTTCGGATTCTTAAAAGACTATAAAAAAGAACCTTACCCATGATCAATGAGCAAGGTTCTCCAGTATAGTCTGTGCATTGTCCGCAGTTACTGCCACGTAATCACATGGAATGTAATGCGGGTTATTCTCATTCTTAAGGTAAGCTGTCACGGCATCCGCAGTCGAGTGCGCCTGCTGAACGTAGTTGTTAAACACCGTTCCGGCCATCTGTCCTTCAAGTACCGCGATAAGTACATCGGTAAGAGCATCGACGCCGACGATCTTAATCTCTTTTCCCGCTCGTATTCCTGCCTTCTCTACAGCGGAAAGAGCTCCGAGCGCCATTGCATCGTTGTTGCAGAAAATAACTTCCGCATCGGGGTATTTCTGCAAAGCATCGGTTACCACATTCTCTGCTTCGGTCCTGTCCCAATCTGCAAAGGCTTTGAACACGCAATCACTCTCGATGCCTGCATCATTGAGCGCCTTAATGCAATACTCCGTCCTAAACTGCGTATCGGCATTATCGGGATCGCCTTCAACCATAATGTACTGCGCAACTCCGTCGCCGTTCCTGTCTATGTTTTCTATTCCCAGATCTGCAATGATCTTGCCCTGAATGGTTCCGGACTGTCTGGCGTCACAGCCTACATAAGTGACGTTCCATTTGCCCTCTTCCCACCTGACTTCTTCATCTGCATCGGGTTCTCTGTTGATGTATACAAGCGGTATATCTGCCTCGACCGCCAAATTGGTGATACTCTTTACATCTGACGGATCTACCGGATTGATGATCAGCGCATCGACACCCTCTTCAACAAACGATCTCACATGCCTGTCCTGAACAATCTCGCTGTCCGCAGAATCCAATATCACGATATTCTCTTTTGCAAATCCCTGATCCAATAAGTACGACTCCAGCTCTCGTCTGAAAAGAGTCATATAGTTATCCGAAAAGCGGTATATACAAACGCCGATCTTAACCTGTGAAAGATCAGACTCTATTACATCCTCTGTATCGTTTTTATCTTCCGTGAATTTGTGCTTTTCCTTATCCCCCATATGACAGCCTGTAACTACAAAAGCTATCAGCAGAGACATCACCCCTAAAGCCAATAACATCTTTTTCATTATCAAACTCTCCAAAAAAGCTCCAAATATTTGAAACTAAATTTCACAACCAATTTAGTTTATCATCAAACATTATTCACCGCAAATAAAAAGCCCAACCCCAGGAGCAGACTGAGTTTGGGCTCTATCTCGACAAAAACTGTCATCACTCTACTATCTTTCTGCCATCCGAATAAGTCAGTACCCAGTATCCCTTACCCGTTCCGCAATCTTCGTAGTAGGTTCTGTCTATTATGACCGGCTCGTCCTCGAAATCATCTTCCGAATCCACGCCTTCTTTTGCGCTGTCTTTTTTATCCAAATTGTCAAAGTATTCGTTCGCAGCTTTCATGGAAGCATCTTCATCCTTGAAAGAATCGGCGCCGTCTGTTATGTATCTGACTTCGTTGTTTTCTTTTACGATAGTCACTCCTTCGCTCACTTCGACAACGGGAATGTTCGAGTCGTTCTTAGCAGCGGAAGATATCATATCTTTATAAGCAGGCATGATCGCGCACAATAATATATTAAATAAAAGAACGCATACCAGAGCGCCCAAGAATACGACTGATATTCCAAATATCCTCCTCATAATAAAGCTCCTTCCGAAATCTCAAAAACTGACAGTGATCGCTGCTGCCTTCTCAAGCGGCTTGGCGGGATAACTCTGATAAGTCTGCTTGTAATAGTCGTCTCCCTTGGCGTCCTGCATCTCAGCATCAAACACATACCAGTTTTCGTTTATCTTAACCTCTGTCCATGCATGAGGTGTCTTTCCTCCAAGCGATGACAATACGGTTCCCGTACATACCTTGGCATCATACCCAAGTCCCTTGGCCATGTAAGCAAAAGCCGCTGCGTAATTGTAGCAGTTACCCTTGCTTTCCATAAGCATGTCCTTTGCATACTCTCCGGACCAATCTCCCACCGGAACTTCGTTGTTTCTTTCATATGATGAAAAATCAACCAGATATTTAAAGCACCTCTCAAGCTGTGCATTCTGCGTCATCGTTTCATCCGTTGCAAATTCAAGCACCGAAGCGATGAGCTTTTTAAGCTCAGTGTCAGGCTCAGAATAGCTTCCGTCTGCCTCTCTCCACTTAACGCCATACTTGGTATGGATGAAATGCTCTCCGGGAACATCTTCCAATTTGAGGTTCTGCTCCGCCTGGCTCTTAACGACCGCTCTGATGTCATCCTTGAGCTTTCCTCCGACGCCCGTAAGCGCATATTCTCCGATCTTCGTCACAGAAGAAGGAATCATAGCCCCGTCAAGCTGAGGCGGGAAGCACAAAAGCTCGGTCATGTCCTTGTTATACAAGCAGTCACTGTAAGAAGCATAAAAAGGATTGTTCTCGCTCACCGTTATCGAACGAAGCTTCATAAGCCCCCTAAACGCGCCCGGTGTTATCTCGGTAACGTCACTTCCGATATGAACGGTGGTTATGTCAACATTCCTTCTAAACGTCGACTGATCGATCTTGGATGCCCCCGAAACACTTCCGACAGTTGCTCCCGTCGCGCTTCCTGCGCCTGCTCCCGAAACATTTCCGGCTGCGTTTACCTTAACACTGCACATCCCTGTCAAAAGAGCTATCGAAAGAAAAGCCGCTACTGCCTTAAGCCCGATCGTTATTCTTTTTTTATTGTCAAAAAAACTTGTTGTCATTACGGTCCTCTATAGCTGCTTATTCTTAATCTATCAAAAAAAGAATTATCACTTCGTCGCCTTCGGCTTTTGCGTAGCAACTTCAAATTTATATCTTATCTTTGCGTATGAAACGGCGTCCTTGGCATTACCGCCTTCATTGGGATGCTTACCGTAGCCCGCTGCCGCGATCATCGGATCTCCGTAGCCTTCCTTTCCGTCCACGATCACCTGGCACCACTGATCTTCCCACTGATTGATGTTCTTATGAACCCAGTTTATTCCAAGATAATCAAGAATAAGTCCCAGCGCTCTGGTTGAACCTGCGCATGAATACTGGCCTCCGATGAACACTCCGTAAGCCGTTCTATACATCTTTCCTTCCGTCGTGTAGGTTCCGAGGTCGCAGTAAGCTTTTACAACGCCCGCTGCGTATGCTACCTTCTCAACCTCTTTTATCTCCTTGGTCTTAGACTTGGATTTGGAAGACTTTGACGAAGAAGAACTGCTGCTCTTTGAAGTATCCGAAGCCTCGGCTGCATTATTGATCGCCGCAGCTATCTGCTTGGCAATGCTTCTTGCCTGAATTTCCTGATCGTAGGTCATTCCACCGTTATCATGCTTGGTCTTTGGAATAACCACAACGCCTTCATCTCCGGTCGGAACCACGAACTCAGTGCTGTCACCGATAAGTCTGTTCGCAACTCTCTTCTCTTTTTTTCCGAAAAGAACCCAGTGCTCGATAAGCTTATTGGCATCCGTTCCGAAGGCTTGCCTTAAATCGGCATAATTAAGATAATAAAAAAGCGGATTATACTCAGATTTATAGTCCACACCGTTATAGACGGTAGTGGCCTTTGAAAAAGCTGTATAAGGATCGTCCGCGGCATGAATCTCCAAAGAACACACCTCGGAAAACATAATGAATAAAGTGAGCGCAAATGCCGATAATACGGCGAATGCTGATCTGATAATTTTCTTCATAAGCACAGACTTACCCCTCTTTAGAATTTCTATATAAAATTTATCGACATTATTTACAAAAAGTTTAGTTTTTGTGTTATTATATTCGAGTATGTTCGATTTAATGTTTTTTTGAATATTTGGGGAGCACTTTAATGATTAAGAGAAAGAACAGATCCGCGGCGCTATTATTGGCTTTTTTTCTCATATTTGGTTTTACGGCATTACAGTTATCGCCGATTATAGCCTACGCTGAGACACCGAGGTCCGATACGACCACCGAAGAAAATGATACAAATGATATAAAAGAGGACGATTCGTCCGCATCAAACAGCTCATCTACTTCAGATCCTTCAGTCACAGATCCCATCCCGGAAGAAAAAAAGGATACAGATAACGATAAAGAAGAAATTGTCCCTACGGAAACCAAAAACAAAAATATAGTTTCCGATAAAGAAGCCACACCCGAAATCTCGAAAATTCCCGCTGAAACTCCCACTGAAACTCCTGAAAAAACAACACCCGTGGATGCTCCTATAGTTACAGATATACCGGTAGAAGCTCCGAAGATCGAAGAGCCTACCGCCGATACAAGAAAACTCCCCACTGTCACATACAGTACGGCAAACTTCTATATTCTCAATGAGATAAACGCAGATATCCCGGAAGAGCCGGCTAATCATTCAAGTGATAACTACAGCAGTGCAATCACGATACATGAAGCTATCCCCAACGATTACAGATACTATTCCCCCATCGTTGACGGAAACGGTTCGGAAGACAGCCTTAAGGATGATAACATCACGGCTGCCAACGCGGTATCCGGTTATCTTCACAACATTCCAACCGCTGAAGACATCAAGAATGTCATCCCCACTTTTGATCCCGAGAATCAATTCGTTATATGGTACGTCAAAAAAGTTCAGAAATCAGGCGTTCATGTTGACGGTGTTATAAGAAATAAAGCTTCTTCGCAGGAAATAATACCCGAAGATTATCCCAATGTTTCCATAGAGATCTATACGACCTGCGAGGAAACAGATATCGAATATGACGGAAAAGAGCACATCATAGGCGGTTTCAATATCGTTGTAAAAGACCTTGATAACAAGAGGCCTTCTCTCAGGAATATATTCAATGCACTCGGAGAACTTCTGACTGTTGAAGCCTATGCCGGAACAAACGGCTCCGGAACGTATTTCTCCAACAACGGCATCAATTACTGGGTTAACATCGATGCAGCTTATGTAGTGGCATCTGAGATCAAGACTTATACAATACCTTTCCTGTTTAACGGAAAAGAGATTTCTCCCGAGGAGATCTCGGTAAGCTACGAGAAAGACGGCGAGTGGTTCAAACTCCCTGCCAGCGTCATCACTCAGCAAAAGCCCACCACAGCCAAGGTTAACGTTAAGCAGAGAAGCCTCACGCTTGAAGCCGGAACTACCGTTAAGAACTACGACGGTTCTACAATAACCAATGATAAAGTAAGCATCACATCAGGCTCTCTTCTTGAAGGCCACAAGCTTAAGAACGTTGTTATCAACGGAAGCCAAAGTGTTATCGGCTCATCCAAGAACGAGATCGCATCATTTATAATTGTTGATGAGAACGGAAAAGACGTAACATCACTCTACAATGTAAAATGTGTTGCCGGAAAGCTTGAATTTGTCGATGACGGAACCTATACATCCTATACCGAAGACGGCCAGGACAGTGATCCCAATAATATCGCAGCAAATGCCATTAAGAAAACCGTGATCACTAAAGCATTAGAAGAAAATGACACCGATGTAAAAATACTCGGCGCCACTAAGAAATTACCAAGAATGGGCCAGACAGGCGATGAAACAAACATCGCGGGAAGAATCATCGCGATCATCTCTTCCACCGCTGCCATAGTCATTCTGAGTAAGAAAAAGAAATCAAGTATTTAATTAAATATAGTTCATAGCATCAGCTACAGAAGCCACTCCTATTATATTTATATCGGGGTGGCTTTTCTTTATTTTTGAACAAAGAGCCTTGGGAACGATACAAGTCTTAAAGCCAAGCTTTTTGGCTTCCGAAACTCTCTGCTCAGCCATATTTACGGCTCTTACCTCTCCCGAAAGTCCAACCTCACCGAATGCTATCATATCATCGCTTATCGGTTTATTCTTAAAGCTTGAGATAATAGCCATGCAGATTCCCAGATCAAGCGAAGGTTCCGCTATCTTCATTCCGCCCGCAAGATTGATATATGCATCGTAATCTCCAAGCTGAAGTCCTATTCTCTTTTCAAGAACAGCCATTAACAAGTTGACTCTGTTATAATCCGTTCCGTTGGCCTGGCGCCTCGGAAAGCCGAAATTACTTCTGCACACAAGTGCCTGAAGCTCGATAAGAATGGGTCTTGTTCCTTCTACAGAGCATGTAACTATAGAGCCGCTGGAATTCTCCGGTCTTCCCTCAAGCATAAACTCAGAAGGATTCTTAACTTCAATAAGGCCTCTCTCCGCCATCTCGAATACACCGATCTCATTGGTCGAGCCGAAACGATTCTTTACCGCTCTAAGTATCCTGTATGAAGCATGTCTGTCACCCTCAAAGTACAGAACGGTATCAACCATGTGCTCAAGGACTCTCGGTCCCGCAACCTGTCCTTCTTTGGTTACATGTCCGACTATAAACACGGTTATATTAAGGCTCTTGGCAATCCTAAGAAGCACCGCGGTTGACTCTCTTACCTGAGAAACACTTCCCGGTGCCGACGATATCGCCTCATTAAACATTGTCTGGATTGAGTCTATGATGATGATCTCAGGCTTTACGGATGTGATCGTATCTTCTATCACGGAAAGATTGGTCTCGCACATAAATTTCAATGTGTCCGAAAACTCTCCTATCCTGTTTGCACGAAGCTTGATCTGCTTAAGTGATTCCTCTCCCGAGATATACAGAATATTCTTTTTATCTCCCGAAAGATTGCCCGCAACCTGCAAAAGAAGTGTAGACTTACCGATTCCGGGATCTCCTCCGACAAGGATCATGGAGCCCCTTACAAGGCCTCCTCCCAAGACTCTGTTGAGTTCTCCGATATGCGTATCCGCTCTCTCTTCGTCATTTATCTCTATCTCTGAAAGAGATTTTGGAGCCTCCAAGGCTCCTGAGAGCATGCGGGCACTTGATGAAACCGCGCCCTTGGTCTTAGCCGTCTCCTCTACAAATGTATTCCATTCTTTACACCCCGGACACTGTCCCATCCACTTGGATGATTCATATCCGCAGCTCTGGCAATAAAATATAGTCTTTATCTTAGTTGCCATATATCCTCCCATAAACGTCGAGGGCTTTTCAGGTATCCCGAAAAGCCCTCGGCCATTTATTTAATTTTTATTTTTCAATCTTAACTTTGGCAGAACTTCCATCTGACAATTCAACACTAAAATTGAGCTTACCGCCTACATTAGTGCTCATCTTGCCGATAGCGGATCCGTTTACAAACACGCTGTACTCTGTGCTTTCCAAAAGTCCTAATGTGATCTGTGCATCATTGACACCTTCTACGGTGAATTCTACACCTCCGTCGGACTCCTTAAAGCCTGTGACCGCTGTGCCGGGAACCGATTCATAAACAAAGTTCTCGTTGCACTCGAGCTTAGTAATGTCCTTGAAAGTCTTAACCTTGAGAATATCTCCGTTGTGCTCGAAGTTCTCAAGTTTCTTCTTCTCGGGAAGCTCATAGTTACCAAAGCTGATACTTCCGTCGCTCTCAGCGCGAATCAACTGCTCTACGACAGCCATATTAACCCTCCTGAAATAAAACAATTATTTAGTTAATTACATTATAATTCAAGTCCACCTAATGATAAACTGAAATTTTTATTACTTTTTTACTTTTTCTTCGATCTTGAACTCGGAGTTTTTTTGGCTGCCCTCGCAGGTTTCTTGGTAGTTACCGCACTTTTGGTCTTGGAAGCCTTCTTCGGCTTGGTCGTCTTAACGTTTACCTTCTTTACGGAAGTCTTTTTACCGTCCGCAGCTGTAAACACAATCTTTTTATCCTTAAGACCGACCGTAACATCATCTCCTGCCTTGATATTGCCCTTTAAGAGCTCTTCAGCCATTGCATCTTCAATTGTTGATTGAATGGCTCTCTTAAGAGGTCTTGCACCCATTTTGGCGTCGGAATGCTTCTCAACGAGGTACTTCTTAACCGCAGGCGAAATGGTAAGCTTAATATCCATCTGTGCCTTGCATCTCTTGGCGAGATTACTTGAAAGAAGTGTGACAATCTCCATCATTTCTTTCTCGGTAAGAGTATGGAATACCATGATCTCATCGATACGGTTTATAAACTCAGGCTTAAAGAGCTTCTTAACTTCCTCCATAACTCCCGACTTCATATCCTCGTAGTCTTTCTTGGCATCATCTCCCGCGCCGAATCCAAGCTTTTTGGGATCAACGATCTTCTGAGCTCCGACGTTTGAAGTCATAATAAGAATTGTATTCTTAAAGCTTACTTTTCTGCCCTTGGCATCCGTGATATGTCCGTCATCAAGTACCTGTAACAGTACGTTGAAAATATCGGGATGTGCCTTCTCAATCTCATCGAAAAGAATAACCGAATAAGGATGTCTTCTTACTTTCTCACTGAGCTGACCGCCCTCGTCATATCCGACGTATCCCGGAGGTGAACCGATCATCTTGGATACGGAGTGACCTTCCATATACTCAGACATATCAACTCTGATAAGCGCATTCTCATCCCCGAACATTGCTTCGGCTAGAGCCTTTGAAAGCTCTGTCTTACCTACACCCGTAGGTCCGAGGAAAAGGAACGATCCGATAGGTCTGTTGGGATCCTGAAGTCCCACTCTTCCCCTTCTGATAGCCTTGGATACAGCCTTAACCGCATCCTCCTGGCCGATAACCCGCTTATGAAGTACCGATTCAAGCTTAAGGAGCTTCTCGGATTCTTTCTCCGCGATCTTCTTAACGGGGATTCTTGTCCATTCGGCAACAACCTCCGCTATATCATTCTCATTAACGATAAATCCGGATGAAAGCTCTTTTCTTCTCTCAGCCGCCTTAACTCTTGAAAGCTTGGTGATAAGAGACTTCTGTCTCTTATTAAGCTCGCCCGCAAGAACAAAATCTGAGTTCTTAAGAGCGGCCTCTATCTCTAGATCAAGGTTCTTGATCTGATCGTCAATATCTTTAACCTTGGAAGAAACTCCCATTGTACGAAGTCTTACTGCGGATGCAGCTTCATCAATAAGGTCGATTGCTTTGTCGGGAAGGTTTCTGTCGTTGATATATCTCTCGGAAAGCTCAACAGCAGCCTTTATCGCCTCAGGTGTGATCGTAACCTTGTGGTGCTCTTCATACTTGCTGACAATTCCCTTAAGTATTTCTGTTGCCTCTGCCTTGTCGGGCTCATCAACGTTAACAGGCTGGAAACGTCTCTCAAGAGCCGCATCCTTCTCGACATATTTGCGGTACTCGGTGATGGTGGTCGCACCGATCATCTGAATCTCGCCTCTTGCAAGAGAAGGCTTAAGGATATTGGAAGCATCGATAGCACCCTCGGCACCGCCGGCACCGATAAGCGTATGCATCTCGTCGACAAAAAGAATGATATTGCCGTCTTCCGCAACCTCTTTTATAACCTTCTTAATTCTTTCCTCGAACTCACCTCTGTACTTGGAGCCCGCGATCATACCCGAAAGATCGAGTGTCATAAGTCTCTTGTTCTGAACGGTAAGAGGTACGTTTCCTGCGGCAATTCGCTGTGCAAGTCCTTCAACAACAGCCGTCTTACCTACACCGGGTTCACCGATAAGGCAAGGATTGTTCTTGGTCCTACGGCTGAGAATCTGGATAACACGCTTGATCTCGCGCTCACGTCCTATAACGGGATCAAGTTTATCCTCCATCGCAAGCGCCGTCATATCACGGCTGTACTGCGCAAGTATAGATGCTTTCTTGCCTGCCTTGGGATTGTTCTTTCTTCCGAGGTCCTCTTTTACAATGTTGGGGTCCTCTCCCATTGCAGCCAAAGTCTCCGCGTAGATCTTCTGCGCGGGAACGTTTAGAGTACTGATAAGCCTTACGGCTACGTTCTCTCCTTCTTTTATAAGAGCCAAAAGAATATGCTCTGTACCTGTCTTGTCCGCATGAAAACGCTCAGCCATTCTGTGAGCTTCTTCAAGAACTTTCTCCGCTCTCGGTGAAAAGCCGTCCTTATCCAAAGTACGAACATTACTGTCGGGAACAATCAGATCTCTGATCATTTCCATCATACGATTCTCATCTATGCCGTTATCTATGAGGATTCTCGAAGCAACGCTTCCATCCTCCAAGATGAGGCCCATAAGGATATGTTCTGTTCCGACATAATTAAGTTTCAAGGATCTGGCTGTTTTCTTGGCTAGCTTGAGAGCATCCAAAGCCATTACGGTGAATTTAGAATCCATATCTCATCATCCTTTCATGTTATCTGCTGTTAAATTCATAATTGTCATAAAGCTCATCGACAAGAGCATGAATGTCTTCTCTTCCTATTCCCTTACAGATTGCCCTTGCAAGAACTACCGCAAGTTCATCGCGGGCTTCGTTAAGAGCCTTGAGCTTGTTGATGTCGATGGCAATTATGGCTCCTCGCCTTCTGTCTATTTTGACAAATCCGTCCTGCTGCAATATGGAATACGCCTTATTTACCGTATGCATATTGATGCCGATAGTCTCAGCCAGCTGTCTGACACTGGGGAGCTGCTCACCCTCACGAAATTGAGACGTTGCAATGCCCAGTATGATCTGATTGCAAAGCTGCAAATATATAGCTTCATCACTATTAAAATCAATCTCTATGATCATATCCGCCTCCATGAGTTTCCTTTGTGATATGTTTAGTATAACACACATAACAAAAATAATCGAGCAAGAGAAAAGACTGAGTCCGGTGATTACTTAAAAAGAACCGGACAGATCACTCTGTCCGGTTCTCATGGTTCACATTATTTTATTTCTCATCATCAAGATCAAGGAACTCAAACTCGAAATCGTCATCGTCTCCGATAAAGTTCTTTGCTCTTCTTCTGGGAGCTTCACGCTCCTCATCTTTGTAAGAATCTCTTGAAGGTCTTGAAGAACGCTCGTCATATCCCTGCTCAGAAGCTCTTCTTGAAGGACGATCGTACTCTTCCTCGCCTCTTCTCGGACGAGCCGGTCTGTCTTCGGGATTTCTTGAAGGTCTGGCAGATCTGTCATCCTCTGAAGGACGAACAACTCTCTCATCGTCAGCCTTTCTTGAAGATTCGGGTCTTACAGGTCTTCTGGAAGAACGGTCCTCATCACGTGAAGGACGCTCTCTTCTTGCGGAATAACGATCTTCTTCGCCATCCTCTGAATCATCTCTTGCTCTTCTTCTCCTGCTTTCTGAGAAGCGGTCATACTCTTCCTCTTCCTCATCGTCTTCATAATACATAGACTCTCTGAGCTTAATTGCAAGGATTATAACAGCTATAAGAAGGAGTCCCGCAAGTGCTCCAAGTCCGATCGCGATAAGCTTGAAGTCCTTGGCTTTCTTATCAAGTGCAGGAGCTGAGTTTGCAACATCTATAAGCTCTTTTACCTTTACTCTGAGCCCTGTGCTGTAATCATTTAAGTACCATGTTTCATTCTCATAAGCAAGTGCATATGTTCCGTCGCCTACAACAGCGGGTTCTGCCTGCTCTTCCTCTTCGGATTCCTCGGAATCTTCCTCGGACTCTTCATCCTCTGACTCTGACTCTGCATCTTCCGATTCGCTGTCTTCTGACTCGCTCTCCTCGGGAGCCGCAGCAGGAGCTTCGTTACTCTCTGCGGGAGCGGGAGCTGCCGCCTGGGTGTTTCCGCTTGTATCAAGAAGGTCGCCTCTTATGAAGCCCTCTTTTCCGTCACCGAAAGAAATTCTGTACCATGTCTTTCCGTCGGTTCCCTTAGCTTCTCCTGTGATAGTAACCGAATCGCCCTTTGTTCCTTTTGCAACGGAATCATAATCCTTACCTGCGCCTTTTCTGATAACAACGTTATCATATCCGACAGCTGCGGATTTATTCTCAACATCCGTAACCTTGGTCTCCGCAGGCGGAGTGGATGCCTTTTCTTCCTTTTTGGGAGCTTCCGTATTTGTATTTGATGAGCTTGAAGAACCGCCTGCCTTATTTACAAGGTCGCTTCTTACATATCCCTGCTCATTCTTATTGACTCTTATCTTGTACCAGATATATCCGGAGGAATCTGTCTCCTCTCCGATAATATCTATGGTATCTCCTTTTTTAAGGCTTGCTACCTGTGATGCGGTCGTACTTGCCGACTCTCTTACTTTAACATTGTCGTTGGAAACCGTTCCTGTAGTTTCTGTATATGCAAATGCCTGGATCATTGCTGACAAAAACATTGTAACGATCATTGCTATAGCGATAGCAAATGCAAATACTCTCTTTCCTGTCGTTTTTTTCATAATTAGCTTTCCTCCTTCCTTACTTAGCGTCGTCAATTGCTTTTCCTATATCATGACGCATATATTTATTCTCAAAGCTAACCCATTCTGTCGCTTCATAAGCTTTAGCACGCGCTTCCTTAAGGGTATCCCCTTTGGCGGTTATACCGAGAACACGTCCGCCGTTTGTAACTATTCCCTCAGGAGTAGCCTTGGTTCCTGCATGGAAACAATAATATCCGTCTTTGCCCTTGAAGTTTTCAAGACCTGTTATAAGCTTGCCCTTCTCGTAGCTTACGGGATATCCGTCACTTGCAAGGACAACACAAACTGCAGCTTTATCTTCAAATTCAAGATCTATATCCGCAAGTGTACCGTCTATGCAGGCATTAAATACATCAATGATGTCTGTCTTAAGTCTGGGCAAAACAACCTGCGCTTCAGGATCTCCGAATCTGGCATTGTACTCAAGAACCTTGGGACCGTCCTGTGTAAGC